>Ga0214544_1007520_pt1 | contig 19025 bp, 15 predicted proteins | sample CNSS3metaG_FD_160074 | JGI IMG/M metagenome (GOLD analysis project Ga0214544, IMG submission 160074) | Root nodule microbial communities from cowpea collected in UCLA plant growth center, Los Angeles, California, USA - CNSS3 | ecosystem: Host-associated > Plants > Roots > Nodule | place: USA... | reverse complement strand
ACAACAGAATAAAAATATATTTATATATATATATATATATATATATATATATATATATATATATTTTGATGAATATTGACCAAAAGTTTTGAAAGGACTAAAATAATATAATTCTTTTATCATATTATATTAGATCATTAGTATAATGTTTTAAAAAATTATTCGTCCAATTGAACAATTAGATCATTAGATTGGATGATTCGTTTAATGTTGTGAAAGAGTAGAATCTATATTCTTTTCATCTTCACGAATAACTTCCTTTTATCACTATTAACCAATGTATCTATTCTTTTATTCTTCATCAATATATATTTTTTAAATAATATTAAAAAGTAATTTATCATAATCTAATAAAAAACTAAGAGACGTAATTATTAAATTAAAAATATATCATAATCAAGTCACAACTAAAAATCAGTTATGAAAAAACATATAATGGATTATTTTTTCTTCTATATTCATAAAAAATAAATATACAAAAGAAGGCCGATGAGATAAAAAAATAATGTTAACTATTAAATTAATATTTGATTATCTAGTAAGATAAGAGATAGTTACCTTTTTAGTCAAGTCACAATTAAAAATCGATTATGAAAAAACACATAATGCATTATGTTTTTCTTCTATATTCATAAATATAAATATACAAAAGGAGAGTTACTTTTTCTCTTCAAAAAAGGGAGAGGACAAATGAGAAATGAGAGAAAAATGAGTTTGTGTCTAATTTCTTTTTTTTTTTTCTTCAAAAACAAAAAAGGAAATATATGAGAGTGAGAGATAAGTACAATTTATGTTAAACTAAGAAGACAATGAGAAAGAAAATAAAAAATATCTTAATAAATATTTGGTTTAATTACTCTTTTGGTTCCAGTTTTCATCCAAAAAATGTTAAATTGGTCCTCTAGTTTTTTTAAGTCTCAATTTAATTCCGATTTATAAAATACTAATGCAATTTTGTCCTTTTCATTAAATTTCTTGAAATAGATCAATGATTTTTCATTAAAATTGAAGTTGTTAATAGAGATGGCAAATAAACCCGTGCCCGTGGGTATTGTCCGAACCAATCCCTGTTTTGACGGGGATCCTCGCATTGATTCAGTATGGGTATGGGAAATCCCCGACTTTTTCAATTGGGTATGGGGATGAGTATGGGGATGTACTTATCTCCACCATAATACCTGTCTGATGAGTGCGTATTTTTGTCCTCATTAAATGTTTAATTCTAGGTATTTAATTGAATTTGTGTGCTTAAAGAGTGATTTAATTGACAATTCTGATAATTAGACTATTTGAGCTTATGTGATAAAAATGTCTTAAAAAGTTATTTTTAGCTGCATAAATTATTTTTGGATATTTTAACGTAGTTGAAGTTAAGATTAAGCTCCTTTAAGGTGGAAAAATAAATTGATTGAAGTTACAAACCACCTTTAAATAAGGCTGAAATTAGCAAGTTCTGTAAAAATCACTTTTGCACCCCATACATTACTTATACACTCCCCTCTTTCCAAATGGGCTATAGAAAATGCCATGTGGCAATCCCTAACTTTCAAATCTGTCCAACCATATGTTGACACATATCATGATCCAGCAACACAAAATTCAGCCAACCAAATGGTGCCACGTCATCATCTTCATCTCCCCTATGAGAAACCCTAATTTCTCCTCTTACACCAAGGAGCCGCTGACAGCCTCCCACCTTGCCAGAAACGGAAACCGCTGAAACATCAACGAACCAGATTCGCACACACTATTCATCACAACACCCATGGCAGCCCGCTGGCAATAAATTGCAAAACCATCACTCGTGAGCACGCAGCACCGCATCACAGCGACATCAATCTAGATCGTGCAAACACCACCACACAAAATTGCTGCAAGTTCAACCACCATGGATGGAACTTCGTTCACGCTCCAACAGAACAATGGATTCCCTCTACACCACACCTGAACCACCGCGAGAACTCCATGTTCATGCATGTGCATAAAAACTCAACGTGAAACCCTAACGTTGGAAGGCACCTGCAGGTTTACACATAAGCCTCCGCGCTGCCACCATTCTCGAGCAACACCACTCACCTACGGGAGTCCGATCGGCCAACATTGCAGCAGCAACTATCGTCGAAAACCTGTAAAACATGGTGGAGGAGTGGAAGACGAAACCCTAATGGAGGCAGGAGAAGAAACCCTAATTCTAGAGAGAGAAGATCTACCACGTGTTAGTCTGTCATTGCACAATCAACGGGTCAAAGCAGTCAACTTTAGGAGATTCTGGTCCAAGACTAGTCAAACTATAGGGGTTTAAGTGGAAATATTCATCTTTTTGGATTTCCCAGCAAATTTGGACTATAGGATTGAAAATGGCTTATTTAGAAAATTAATGTAAATATTACTTGGTGATAATTTATCAGATATCTTTAAATAATTTATTTATTTAATTATATCATAAATTATTAACCAACTATATTTGCCAAATATTTTTAAAACTGACTATCTCTCCAAATATTTTTAAATATTCATAATCAATATGAAGATAAATAATATTTATCTTTATCTTAATTTTAAAAGATATTTGAGAGGTTTTAACAATCGAAAAGCCCAGTCCAAGTCCTATATAAAGAGACCAAGGTGAGGTAGAAAAAAAAAAGCTTGGGACTTTGGAGTTTAGGAACCCTTAAGGGGGGACCTAATTTCGTTTCCTTTTTCTCTCCATTCTTCTATTATGTTTATTTTATTTTGCATTCCATGGAAGGATAAACTTCTTGAGTTGATTCCATTGTAATTTCATTATGGATTCTAAGGTTATAATGAAATAATTTCTTTGTTCATTTTATTATTGTTGAGGTTTTAATTCATCTTTGTCTTTTATCTTTGGATCACGTAAAAAGTAATAATTTAATTGAGACTTTACTTTGATTTTATTTAGAAACTTTCATGTGATTAAATATGTTTTTACCAATAATTGAGACTTTACTTTGATTAAAGGTATTTACTCTAACTAAAATTAATCGAGACTTTACTTTGATTAATTAAGCTTTTTATTTGGTGAGGAGATAAAAGAATAGACATGACTAGGCATAGTAAAATTTGATTGAGACTGTACTTTGGTTGAATTTATTGTGGATAATCTAAAAGTTCTCACTTTTAATTGAGACTGTACTTTGGAAAAAGTAAGAACGCCAACAAATTAATTGAAACTTTACATTGATTAATTTGCAAATCTACAACAATAATTAATTGAGCAATAATCTTTAGATAATCGATGATGGATCTATTTTGAAAAAACAATGAAATCAATCTATTTTCTTTACTATTGCTTTTATCTCTTTTTATCTTTTCTACTTCTTTCTTTGTTTATCTTAATCCTTTTATATTTTTATTATTTTATTTGACTAACTCTTTTGTATAGATTTTATAAGAACTAATTTGTTAAAATACAATTCCGTGTTCGTTGGGAGACGACTTAGGGTTAACTTTACCCTTTCTATTTCCTTAACTACTATCTTAGCAATACTGAAGTTGCTATAGTTTAGTAGATTTAATTTGATCGCGTCAACGACAGCGTTATCCCGTCCCCGCCATATCTCTGTCCCGTTTAAATTATTAAAATTATCATAATTAATTAAGTAACCATATATACTTTCTATTTTTTTATTTTTTCTAATTATTTGGTTTGTCATGAAACTCATTTGCATCTCCAATATATTTTTCATGTTATCATAACCTTTATATAATTATGTTAAAATGATGTATGTCAATTAAAAAAATTTATATCTCACATTTGAAAATTTCTATTATTATTTTTATTTATTGTATATTTTTCTTTCACATGAGAATGCTTAATACTCTCAATTTAAGTGATTAATAGCATAGACCTTTCATTTACTAGGTAATATAAAAAAACTATTTAGTTATTATTATTTTTTCATTTGAAGAACTCTTTTGTTTCTCTAAAACAATTTTTGTTATTTCTCAACTATTAAGTATATATGTTGATATTTGCAAAGTTTTCTTAGATATCTAAGGTATTTTTCATTTTATCATACCCTCAATTATACTTTTGTTTTCCTTTATGCGATTTGTTTCAATAGTTTGTCAAATTGTTTATAAGACAAACATTTGTTAATTTCTTAATATTTTTATTTGTTGTTTATTTTCATCATGTAGAATACTATTTTTAATATATTTAATCTAATTATTTTTTATTTTCTAACTCATTATTAATCATATTGTAATTTTTTCACTATAATTGTATAAATAACTTTTATTTACTACTATATAAAAATTTAATGTAATTTCCATGAATTTTTTTTATCACCATCCAACATATATTGAGTTCAAAACATACAAGATTTATGTTAAAATTTTATTATTATGTTTATTATTTGTTCTTTGCGTCATTTTTATCAAGTGATGTATTGTAACTTTTATTAGTTTATAAAAAAAGAGATTCATTAGAATTTAAAAAATTGAAGAAAACAAACATTTAAACAATATTTTAATTTGAATATTTTTTTTCCTTTTATATTTTTTTAAAAATATTTTTAAATTTTATCAACTAGATTTCATCAATGTTTGCAAATTTAACAAAATGTTTTAGTTCTCATGAAATTTTATTTGGTATTCTAATCTAAAATGTAAACAATTATAATTTATTTCAAAGTATTTGATATCGAAGAAACAACCATCCTCCCAATATTGAATATTTAATAATATTATGTTTCCTTTACTGTAATTTTTTATCATTTTAAAAAAATTAAATAAAATTAATAATGAAGTAGTAAGAAAATGGGTACAGATATGGGTACGAGATATTACCTGTTACATGGTGGTGATGGGGATGAGACAAAAGTTTGATATCCGTTGGATTTGGGTATGGGATGGGGATGAATTTTTTCTACGGGGATGGGTGTGTGATAGAGAAACTCGTCCCTGCCTCGCCGCATTGCCATTCATAGTTGTAAATAATGATGATTTGTTTTGTTGGTGTAATTAACATAATCCTAGTGTCAATTTTGATGAAATTCTTGATCTACTTCAATAAATTCAACAAAAAGCACAAAATTGCATCAAATTTTTCAAAAGTCTGGACCAAATTATGATTTGTTCCTGTAGAGAACAAATAAGATGAGTTAGGCACAAGCGTCACCTTACCATGTAGTCCGCTATCTCCTCAATTGGCCTCCTCCTGGTTGGTACATGTCAGCTTGGACCCAGGAGGGGTTACCTGCAGAAGAGACTCCGAAGCTCAAGTAAGTCAAAGCTCTCAGAAGGTCAAATTAGTGATTAATGAAGTAATGAATGCGTACCTTTAATTACTGGGGTCCACGTGTATTTATAGAGCATTAATCATCTTTGGTTATGTCATGGGCCGGGGCCTGGCTTGGGCTCTAGTTTGGGCTGTAAGTGGGCCTGGGCCCTAACCCAGGCCCTTAGGAAGACCTACTGAACGCTAGGGGGCTTGGATTTTATTAAGTATATTTGGAGTAGCTGGCCTAGGCCGATTACTTTTGTTGGTGATTTACATTGGTCATGTGTCGTCTTGTTCATGTTGTCTCTCTAGACGTTCAGGTTATTGGTTTAGGCTGGTAAGGCTCAGGCCAACTCAGCCTTGGTTGATTACTTGACTGCTTTGGCATATATGTATCGTTTTATTACTATTTGGTCGAGTTGGCCAGGTGTGGTACATGATTAAAAAAATTGGAGGACCAACTTGACACTTTTGAACCAAACTAGCAGCAAAAAAATTAATTAAACCTAAATATTTTTACTCTATGTTATATTTAATTTTATGTTTTATTATCTATTATCATGTTAAATGTGTTGCTCTATGAAAGAAAGAAAAAATAACAATTTAATTCCCACTAATTTCTAAAATATAACAATTAAAAAAAATCAATAATATTTGGGGAACCATGATCCTCCCTACTCCTACCATGATTCCCATGACCTCCTTGTGCCTATCGTTATCCGCCAATATTTGTAACATCACGACCGGATATTACAGATTTAAATAATAAAAATAAGTAAATAATAAATGTTGTCCATTTAATAAATGTCATTTTCCAAAAATGTGGAAAATTTAAAACTTTATTGCATTTATAAGGTATCTCAAATTAATTCAACTTATAAACTTAATTATAAGCCTCACCAGATCCATGCTCCATCTCTAAGCCTCACCAGATCCACCTGCAACATCATTTGCTCACGTGTACCGCGTACACGATCGTTGCCAAACACAAGCAGATAGGGTGACCTAACAATAAAATAAGCATATATACAATCATATACATATATCACAACCACACCAAAGGAAATTCATCCTTTTATTCCATAACACATGGCCCCTACCATGTCAACCGTGTTCGACGTCTTCTAGTGAGTACCTCAAGATGTCTTGCTGCCACACCTATCAGCCACAACTAATAGAGCATGTGCGGGAAACCATGATATGGATCACACACCGTAACGCTAGGTGGAGTTCCCAATACGAATAACATTTGTAATGTCCCAAGACGCTAAGAGCCTCTGCACACATTGAGTTTGCATCTATCGCCTGACGGAACTAATTCTGCCGCCATGCGCCACGTTTCCCAGGCTTCTCTGATTTCCTTGTTGTCGCCTAGCGATTCGTACCTCACCGCCAGGCGCTATACCAATACAATGAGGTTTCTGGTTTTAAATGACTCAGTGCTTTTTCCCCCTTTCTAACCTTTTTTCCCTTCAACACTAGCTTGCTAACTTGAGTACTACAGTCGTACATTACAACCCATAATTCTTATTCACCTCACCACAGATTAGTTATGAATTATGATCTACTCCAATATGCTAGCGGATGATGACTTGATACAATGGAGACATATTACACCTGTTTAAACCTGAATTACTAAGTATCCATTTCTTAGTCATTAGTATCCTGTCATATACTAGAACCTCTGCCCCATGTCTTTGACTTCAGAAGGTCTCTCTCTCACTTGTTTTTGCCCTTAATTCCCCACATCAATTCCACTTTTAATTGGTTACATGGCTAAAACGAAAATTATCATTATTCCCACTTAATTCTCATTGAATTAGTGTTTTAGGATAGTTTTCCAGCCCCCCCTTGGCTGTTAGGGTTTCTTTGCCCTTTCACCTTCATGCCAAAAAAGAATTTTGGCAAAAAGAAGTTTAGTTTTGGATTTACCAAGATTCGAACCCATAACCATGTCAATGTCATATCATTGCACAACCATTCATCCAATTTATGTTTCGTGATAATTCCTATAAATTCTAGGACTACATTATCACTCATCATGTTCATGCATATCATTAAAAATAATAATAAATTAAATAGCACATAAATGGCATATTTAGGACTTGAACCAAAGTCCTCTTAACACACCCAAGTACTCTCAACCATTTGAGTTAGTACTTTTCCACGTCACATCAGTCAATAATTAATGCCATAAAGGCTCCCACTGCCCGCATTTATTAATTAATTATCAATTTAATTAATTAATTTTCACGGGTCTTACATTTCCCCCATCTTAAAAATTTTCGTCCTCGAAAATAGGACTTACTCGGAAATAGGTGAGGATAAGACTTCCTCATGAGATCCTCCATCTCCCATGTCATCTCCTGTGTTGCCTCGTCCCATAGGACTTCATAGTTTGGATCTCTTTCCCTCTGAGTTGTTTTACTTGAGAATCCACGATTCTCACTTGTCCAACTCCAATGGTCAGATCCTCGCGCACTTGGACATCATCTTGCTCTAGTACATGTGTAGGATCTACAATGTACTTCCCTAGCTGTGATAAGAGGAATACATTGTGCAAGTTTGCCATATGAGGTGGCAAAGCAATCTCGTACGTCGTTGGTGCAATCCTCCTTGTGATCTGGTACGACTCGATGAATCTAGGACTCAACTTTCTCAACTTGAGAGCTCTCCCAATACCGGCTGTAGATGTAACTCTAAGGAATACATGATCACCTGCCTCGAACTCAAGTGGCCTCCTCCTCTTATTTGCATAAGATTTATGCCTTCTCTGAATTGCACACATTCTATCCTATATCACCTTCACTTTCTCAGTGGTCTACTGTAAGAATCCTGGCCCAAGCACCATTGACTCTCCATCCTGCATCAAACACAATTGTGTCTTGCATCTCTTACCATACAAAGCCTCGTATGGTGCCATCCCAATGTTCTAGTGGTAATTGTTATTATACGTGAACTCCACCAGTGGAAGCATGTCACTCCAAGTGCCCAGGTGATCCAACACACAAGTCCTCTAATGAATGTATGGTTCTCTCCAACTGACCATCTATTTGAGGGTGATAAGCTGAGCTCATTCTTAACTGTGTGCCCAGTGCTGTCTGCAGCGATTGCTAGAACTGCGGTGTGAATCAAGGATCTTTGTCTGATACAATGCTCGCTGGTACCCCATGTAGTCTGACCATTTCTCTGACATACAACTATGCCAATTTTTCCATGGACATCTTCTGGTCAATTGGGAAGAAGTGTGCACATTTCGTCAGTCTGTCTGCAATAACCCAGATCGAGTCATGTCCCCTCACAAACCTCGGCAGATGTGTAACATAATCCATGGAAATGTTGTCCCATTTCCACTAAGGGATATCTAGAAGCTCCAACGCACCACCTAGTCTCTAGTGTTTAATCTTCGCCTTTTGACATACTAGACACGATGCCACACAATCCGCTACATCTGTCTTCATACATGTCCACTAAAAGGCTGCTTTCAGATCTTTATACATCTTAATCATACCTGGGTATATGCTAAGACGACTTTTATGCCCTCCTCCATGAGCATCTTCCTTAGTACATGCTTTCTAGGCACACAAACCCTCTCTCTGAACCGCAGGATGCCATCTTTGCCCATCCTAAAGTCATTTCCTTTATCAATGTCTAACCATCCAATGATTTGTTGCAGCTCCTGATCATTTCCCTACTCCACCCGAATCTCGTCCAAGAACTCATTAGTGATTCTCAGCATGTTGCACCTTATATGACCTGCATCCATATTTAGTCCCAAGTTCATATCACGTAGCTTCTCAATAAGAATTGTAGTTCCTTCATCATCATGGTAGACAAATGAACTCTCTTTATGCTCAGTGTGTCTGCTACGACATTGGCTTTACTAAGGTGCTACAACAGCTTGAGGTTATAGTCTTTCAAGTATTCCATCCAATGCCTCTGTCTCATATTCAGTTCCTGATGATCAAATAAGTATTTTAAACTCTCATGATCGTTGAACACTTGGAACTGAGAACCATACAAGTAATGCCTCCAAGTCTTGAGGGCAAATACGACTGCAACTAAGTCTAGGTCATGCGTCAAATAATTTTTCCCATGCACTTTCAGCTGTCTCGACGCATAAGCTATTGGTCTTTTATCCTGCATCAACACATAACCTAAACCCTGATATGAAGCGTCACAATACAACTCAAACGTCTTGGTCGTGTCTGGAATGACTAACACTGGTGATTCATCAACCTCCTCTTCATATCCTCGAAGTAAGCTTGCACTCATCCGTCCAAGAGAAAGGCTGGTCCTTTCTGGTGAGCTGTGTCAATGGCTGCAACATCTTGGAGAATCCTTCTAGAAATCATCGATAATAGCCGGCTAAACCTGTAAAACTTCTCACCTCTATGACTGTTTGTGGCCTCTCCCACTTCACCATTGTCTCAATCTTAGCCGGGTCCATTGCTATTCCTTGAGATGATATTACATGACCCAAGAATTGCACTTCATCCAACTATAATTCACACTTTGATAGCTTCCCATAGAACTTATGCTCTTTGAGAATTGCCAGCACCACTCTCATATGATCTTCGTGATCTTCCCGACTCTTAGAATCTATTAGTATGTCGTCAATGAATACAAAGACGAACTAATCTATATACGGTCAGAAGATTCTGTTCATGTAGTCCATGAAGATTGCAGGAGCATTTGTCACCCCAAATGGAATCACCACATATTCGTAGTGTATCGTGACCTGAAAGTTGTCTTCTATACATCCTCAGGTTTGACTAAGATCTGATGATATCCAGATCTCAAGTGAATCTTTGAAAACATCCCTGCTCCCCTCAACTGATCCAACAAGTCATCAATCCTCGATAGTGAATATTATTCTTGATAGTCAACTTGTTCAACTACCGATAGTCAACACAAAGTCGAGAACTGCCGTCCTTCTTCTTCACCAATAATATAGGTGCTCCCCAAGGCGATGCACTCGGTCGAATGAATTTCTTCTCAAATAGGTTCTCAATCTGCTTTTTCAACTCAGCTAATTTTGTTGGTGCCATCCTGTATGGTGCCATTGAGACTGTGCCAGCTCTAGGGATGAAATCAATAGTGAAATCTACATCCCTACTTGGTGGTAGTTCTTGAATTTTGTCTGGAAACACATCAGCATACTCGTCCACCACCGGTATGCTTCTAATCTGCTTAGTTGTACTCTTCTTCTCCCCTTGAGCCACTATTACGTAACAAGTAACTCCAGCTTCTATTTCCTTCATTGCCTTCTGAGCTGAGATCAACTCCAGTCTTACTGTCTCTGGGAATACCACACTACGCCATTTATAATCAATAATAATGTGGTTACTGGACAACCAGTCCATCCCTAGAATCACGTCGAGACCCTCTATCGGCAAGCAAATAAGATTCACCTTGAACTTGCGGCCTGACACTTCTATAAGGCATCCCACACAAACATAGTTGGTGGATACCTCGCTAGATGTCGGCGTCGCGACTATTAACTCGCACCCTAGCTCTCGCATCACAAGTCTAAGCCTCCTCAAACATTCATTGGATACGAATGAATGGGTAGCTCCTAAGTCAAACATCGTGATTAAACAATAAACAAGTAGTGATAAAGGATTGATCCCTACCAAGGATGATGGCCCATCACACATGATTAGAAGAAAGGGAGTTCCTTGATCCCTTTCTTTGCTTTTATTTTCTTTACATTAAAATTCCATTAAGTTGGCTTGGTTGACTACTTTTAAGTTGACTTATTGATCTTGACTTACATCTTTATCATTCCTTTCCTTTCCATTTTATGCTTTCTTCTTCCTTTGTGTGTGTGACTTAGGTTTTACTCCTTTTATGTTTTATCCACTCTTATTTGTTTTAAATCAATCCACTCTTCTCTTCTCTAGAACCTTGGAAAGGAACCTTCACATCTAGATAGCTTGCTATCTTAATGTCCAGTGGGGATTTCCTTGGTTTTCTTAATCAATCATCACCATATTCATTAATCTTCTGAAAGGAATAAGATAAACCTACATCATTTGGTATTTATAGCTTTGGTTGTCCTTGAATATGGTGTTTTCATGTTTTAACCTTATCTTGTGTAGCTATCTTTGAATGGTTCACATAAAAACAGTACTGGCAGCAACGTGTACGTTTTTGAAAAACATACTACAGTTAGCTTAGTGGTCCAAAAGTAACGTTCTTTATATCAAAAGAAAGCCCTTTAAGTCTAGTTTCCAATAAAAAAATGAACGCATTTGGAGTTCTGTGGAGAGAGTTATGGTCAAAGGAGTGATTAAAGGTCAAAGCTGTCGAGAATACGAAAAACAACATTTTCAGGTTATGTTGTGGCAATTTTGGCTTCAATTTTGTGACTCTTTTTGCTCCTAAATGTGGTTTGATAACATGTCTTTGGATGCTTAGTCATTGAGCTTCAAATCCATGAGTTTAAATGCATCATAGCTACATATTTGTGTTTTTTTGTATGTCATGTTGAATCTTTAAATGTATCTAACTTTTGCTTGAGTCATATGTCATATGTAACTTGAAGTTTTCTTATTCTTGTTATTCCAAGTATTTGAATATTGCATTCACTTTATGTCTTCGTTGATGTATGTTCCTTGAAATTGATTTTGACCTAAAATTTGAGGAATTAAGTGACCAAGCCACCCAAAAACACCTTTCTATCATCTTGTGAAACTAGTTTGTGAAAGAAGAAAAATTTTTGGTGCTCTTCTACTATGGGCCGAGAGCAACATTGCTCTTTGGTGAACAAAACTTGCAAAAATCACTAAGTGTTATGCTACTAGTTTTCATATTGGAGTGTTGGGTGATATTGGCTAATTAGTTTCATGGTTAAACTTGGTTATGATCTTTCTTGGTGTATGCATGATTTGGGACTTGGTAGTTCATGTTCAAGTATTTTCCATAGAGTCTTTAAACATGTCCTTTTCTTTTTTAGTCTTTAAAAAAAGTTTTGTCACATATAGTGTCTTTCCTTAGAGTTTAGCTTTCCTTGCTTTTGTGCTTTTGTTGTTTGTCTTTAGGTACTCCTTGTTTTGTCTTAGTAGTTTTCCCTTAAATTTCTTTGAGTGGTTTGCTAAAACCTTGAGTTTGTCTTTGAGAAGGTTTCAAAAAAGTATATCACTCCTTTTGGTGGATTTGAGTGTAGCCTTGCCTTGTTGCTTTGGGGGGAGGTGATTTAAACACTTGGGTGAATTTCTTTGGACCATACTTGGTGATAGAGACCATACCCCACTAAATTAAAACAAATAAAATTCAGTATATGAAAGTGAACCAAGTCATCTCCCAACGACCAATATTTTCGTCTAAAGCTTCAATTTTCAGATTCAAACACAACACAATAATACAGGGGGGTTTGGCATATTTAGATTGAAGAATTATGAACAGTTTTGCAAATGTTAATAGAACGATTTAAAATCAGTATTGACTCCTTGAATTTGAATGCAATTTTACTCATCACAAGTCACATAATTAAGGTTTTTGTCTCACCCAATCCACTCGTCCAGACCCACTAAGTGAGGGTTAAAAACGTGTTTCAATATGCAATTAAGCAATGCATACATCCATTCATTTGTGACAGTTAATCCAATTCATTAAGCATGAACAAAATCAACATGAACAACCAACCCAATCTGAAATTAAGCATTAACAGATTAAAAATAACCATTCACCATAAAATCAAGATGAAAGAGAGACAAAACATGAATTGAAAACAGAACCTCAAAGTTCAACTGCATCTCCTTCAAGTAGTCAATACATTAAATTAGAAAGCCATGAAATTCGAATTAGGCTTCACCATAAATTGTGATTCAACCATTCAAATTACTTCAAATTAGTGCAGAAAACTTAAAATGGTGCAGCAAATGAAAATAAGCAAAGAGAAACAGGGGATGAATGAAAACAACACTAAAAAATGTAAATGCTTCAATATAAATGTTACCCAAGGCGTATAAAACGTGAATACAAGCAATAGGTGTTGTCCATGACTCATAAAACGTCAAAAACGAGTGGAAAACGTGAAAAAATCAGCTTGTGCCTCCATGGGTCACCTTCCAAAGCTTAAAAACATAAAAAATGGAGGTTGGAGAGAATGGAGAAGAAGAAGAGTGCGACTACATGAAGGAGAAGACCTAAATTTCGTGGTCACATCAAATCTGCCACTCATATTTACAAAATTGCGATTATGAGATGTAGAATTAAAAAAATGCCACTACTGGGCCTCACATGTTGGCCCATTCACTCAGATGATGTGGAAATGACGTGGCAATGATGTGGTGACTCTCTTCAACTGAATATTAATGTCCAAGCTCCAAAATTTGCTTCACCCAAATACCTAAAAATAATTAAAAACGAAAATTAGGCCAAATAATGTGAAATTAGTCCAATTTCGAAACAGTGACCCAATAAAGTTCAACAGATGAAAACACACTAATAGGGCAAGGAAGAGTTACTCACCCAACCACTACTATAGTCACTCATGGAAGGGAAAAGCTGAAGAGAAACATGATAAATCTCCTTCTAAGTCTCACCAAGCACCATCAAGTAAAAATAAGTCACCAACTGGTCACACTTACCATTCCACTTCTCAAAGATCAAGTTCCATTAAATGTTTTAAATGATTAGGATATAAACACATTGCTTTGAATTGCCCAATCAAGAGGACAATGATCTTAAAGAAGAGTGATGATGAGAGTGAACATTTTTCTTCCCCTTCCCCCTAAAGTACTTCTTCCCACACTTCTTCTTCTTCAATTGAAAGGACTAAGCCCCTTGAAAGTGGATTATTAATGGTAAGGCACCAACTAGGGCAAGTTCCCAAAGAACTTGATCCTTCTCAAAGACAAAACCTTTTTCATGGAGGGTGCCTTATCAATGACAAGATATGTCCCATCATCATAGATAGTGGAAGTTGTGTAAATATGGCTAGCCCAAGGGTGGTGGATAAGTTTGGCTTGAAAACCATTCCTCATGCAAAATCCTACAAGCTATCATGGCTTAAGGAAGAAGAAATAAAAGTAACTAAATAAGTCCTCATTAACTTTTCAATTGGCAATTTTAAAGATGAGGTATTATGTGACATTGTGCCTATGGAAGCCAACCATATTTTGCTAGGTCGACCATGGCAATTTGATAGAAAAGTTGTTTATGATGGTTATGCAAACACCTATGTTTTCTCCTCCCTAGGAAAGAAGTTAACAATCCTACCTCTCCCACCTCCACAAGAAAATGAGGACAAAAATAAAATAAAATATGAAAAAGAAAAAGAAAAAGGGCAAGCTTTCACCAAGGAGTTACTTCGCTACAAAAAGATTTTTTCAAAGCAAGAGGTGCAACACCACTCTTCATTCTCTTCCCAAACAAAGAGAGATAAACAAAAACACAAACAAGAAAGAGAGAGTGGCATTAAAAAGAAAGAGGGCATCTCCAAGACTAGGGATGGTATCTGTTCTTGTGGAAACAAATAAGAGATGTTAGGGATACAAATATCGCCTTACCTCAATCCTCAACTTCTCGAGTTGGCATCTTCTCGCCTTGTATATGCCATCTGCCGGTGCATGCAGTTTGGACCCTCGAGGGGATACCTACGGAGAGGGTCTGACAATCAAGTCAACAAAAGGGTTCTTAAAAAGTCAAATATCTGATTACGGGATTAATGAAAGTGTACCTTTAATTGCTGAGGTCCACGTGTATTTATAGAGTCATTAATTATTTTGCCCTTCTTATGGGCTGGGCCATTGTTTCGCTCTTAGATGGGCCTGGGTCAAGCCCAGGCCCTAAGTTAGTGTTTATTAGTACTAGGGGCCCTATTTGCAAAATTCTAAGTTTAATGTCATCAGCTTATTACTCCTTATCTTTCGAAGTAGGCGGCCTGGACTACTATGTGTTTATGCTTGACTACTTGTGTACTTAGTAATTAAATGAGGTTATGTATGGACGGCCTTGGCCGTGTGGTCTCCTTGTTCCGCCTAGGTGCAGTACACCAGTCTCCCAGCCTTTGTCGAGAGAGCTGTAGCGCCAAAGGCTTGGAAGTGTACGAGTAGTTGCCTTGATCTGCCTAGGTGCAGTACACCACCCTTCTAGCCTTTAAGTGTTATGAACAGTGTTAAGGCTAGATCATAAGGAGTGATGGTAGATGAAGGGGCGCTAGATGTCAGAGGTCCAATCAGAGGGGTTTGCGCCGCCATTTTGAGTGTTATTACGTTTCGCGTTTATTGTGACGCTTCATGTGAATGATGCTTTTGGCGGGAAAAGTTGTAGTGGTTCAGATTGTTGATTATAAATACAGTTGTTGTTGAAAATTTGTTTACGTTGGTTCATTTGCAAGAAATTTGAGAGTAGTTATTTGTGTGCGTGAGAGTTATCCGATAAGTGCTTTGCATCTGTCGTCATCTTATTGTTAAAAAGGTATGTCTAGTGCTAGTGGTAATGTGTCATTATCTTCTTCGGGTAATGGTAGTGAGCGGTTTTGGGGGAGATGGGAGTAGTCATTCTGATGGTGGGACTATGGTAGGTACAGGGAGGATTCCGATGGAGACAGTCACTGAGGTAAGGGAGGATCCCCCAAAAGAAATAGTAGAGAGCAACTGGTCGGCCAAGTCCGGATATCAATGGGTTACTCAAGATGTTCGGACCCAACATTCATTGTTCAGATGGTCTAGGTTGCTTAAGCCATGGCTCAACTACGTACCTATTTTGGAGAGGAACATAAGCCATGACATAGTGGCTTTAGAGAGGGTAAGCGTTGTCAACTGCGTTTGCCACGGTCAAGAAGAAGCAGCCGAGGGGTTCTTCTACATGTATATGTGCCACTTTTCACAGTTGTACGTGAGGCTGCCCTTTGATGATTTTACCATGGGGGTGCTACGCTTATTGAACGTTGCCCTTACGTAGCTGCATCCAAACAATTGGGCGTACTTACAAGCTTTTCGGGTTCTTTGCCAATCGTTATATCTGCAACCATCCCCGCAATCATTCTTGTATTTCTATGATACGAGGCCCAAGCATCCGACAACGTGGTTATCATTGATAAGCCGACCGAGTATAAGCAGGCTGGAAGCGTTCACCCAATCGTTCAAGCATTTTAAAGACGGTTTCTTCAAGGTGGTCGTGAAGGAGTCTGTGCGATTGTAATTTTACAACGATGACGGGAACACTAAATTCCCCTTTAGTTGGACCGACAACCCTTGGCGGTATAAGGATATGAAGAAGGAGGGATTGTCGTTGGCGGATAAGGAGGTGGTGGAGACACTGATGAAGTTTAATGATAGGTTGCCCATTAAGGGCTTAGTTAGGGTTTATAATTCAATTCATCCGATTGTTGATATAGAAGGTATCTTTTTTTTTTAAGTGCTACGTTGTGTTTGAGTAAACTAATCAGCGTTTGTTGTGATCATTGTGGGGCATATGGCACAAGTTGGAAAGAAGAACTTGAACCTTTTTCAAGCTCTTAGGAAGGAGAAAGCAGCGAAGGCCAGGGCTGCTGGGAGCATTGAAGTTCCCAATCTACAAGATTCCTTAGTTGAAATGCATGTACACGGGGGATTGAAGAGAAAAGCGGAGGTGCCCGCTAAGCAGAACAGATGGAAGGATGTGAAGAAAGTAAGGGCCACCCTATTGGGGCCAGGAGTTTACCGCCAGGCGGGTCCTCTTTAGGAACCCAAAATTAGACCAGAATGTATGTGTCGCTTGGCGGCTTTGAGTATCTCGCCAGGCGGTTTCTGGAAATTTTCAAAAACACAAAATTTAACAGAACAAAAGGGAATTCATGTATAATCATCACATACTTAACATGCAATTCATGCTTAAACGTAAAGATTAACGCGTATAGCTCCCCTAACTTGAATTCCCTTATTTAAAATTGAAAATGCTAGAGTTCCTTGTCGGTGGTAGCTCTTGACTCCCTTTCATCAACTCTAATCCTCTCCAATGTATCTTCAACCCACTCTCACACAAAAATTTCATCATTGAATTAGTGTTTTAGGATAGTTTTCCAGCCCCCCCTTGGCTGCTAGGGTTTCTTTGCCCTTTCACCTTCATGCCAAAAAAGAATTTTGGCAAAAGGAAGATTAGTTTTGGATTTACTAAGATTCGAACCCATAACCATGCCAATGTCATATCATTCCACGACCTTTCAACCAATTCATGCATATAATTAAATATAATAATTAATTAAATAGCATAGTTAGGACTTGAACCCAAGTCCTCTCAACACACCCAAGTACTCTCAACCATTTGAGCTAGTACTTTACATCAATCAATAATTAATGCTATAAAGGCTCCCACCATCCGCATTTATTAATTAATTATCAATTTAATTAATTAAATTTCACGAGCCTTACACATTTCATCTACTTAAAACACGCACACATAATATCATGATATCAAACCATGAATACCATTTTAGATAAGCCCTTCGTACCTCATCAATTTGATTTGGTGGTATTGTCAAATTTGAGGATGCTTTTCCTGGATCGCGTTCTAATGAATTTTTAAATTCATTATATGTAACTCTAAGAACTTTAGAGATTTATTTTTCATTATCTTGAATTCTTGGTTCTCATGAAAATTCTAAAGTTTAGTTAACAGTTTAGTTAACGTAGATGCATTTTTTTTATCTTTATCACAAACCTTCCTCTCTAAAAGAAAGAATCAATTTTTGTACTCTTTATCATAACCTTTCTAATATAAATTTATCACCTCTCTCCTATTTAGAAAAAATAAAATTTATATTCACAAATCACAATTATCACAATGCAAAACATAACGAAACTCATAACACTTTAATTCAAACATAACGAAACTCATACCGCTTTAATTAAATAAGTTAAATAAGCAACATGGTATAAATTCAAAACTTAAAAAAAATTACCATAGGCAGCAGAAAACACAAAATCCCTAAATTTCATAATTGAGGGTTATAAGAATTTGGAAAAAATTATAATTAGAGTTTATACCAATTTCATAAAAGAATTCCTAAAATCATAATTAGGGTTTATACAAATTTAGGATAAACTTACTTTGGGAGAAACATCCTAAAAAGAATCATAAATCTAACACATAAATCATAATAAGATACTAACCTTGATATGTGAGAAATCATGCAAGAATGTATGCTTCAATCTCAATCTATGTGTTCCCCAACCTCTATTTCCCAATCTATCTCTTTGTATTTATTTCTCCTCATACACTTTCATGATAATTTACATGGTGGAGAGATCTTATAACTAGAAAAAAACTCTAATCTTTTTTATAAATCAATGTCTCCAATAAAATTTTTTATTTTATCTTTTATTATAATTTGTGATAATATAAACTTGATATAAATAATATATAAATATAATTTTAAAAGATATATAAATATATATAAAAACTAAATTTCAAAAAAAAAAATTGGTGGAGCCATGGCTCCCCTGTAACCACGTAGTTTCGCCATCGGATACAAAGCTGTTAAGTTAATAGGATGAGAAACAATCCTACAAGGAAGCAACATGAATCCGCTATTTGTAAAATATAAAAATAATCATAATGTTATTAAGGAAAAAAGAAAGAAGAGATTTTTTTTCTTTCTTCTAAACTTTTTGAAAAAAAACAAAAAAATGGCCGAAGAACCCACTAGTATTAGAAAGGCCACTTCGCCCGGATATATATATATATATATATATATATATATATATATATATATATATATAAATAATATTTATAATATATATAAAATATATATATTTATTTTTATAAATTTATATATATACAATTA
>Ga0214544_1007519_pt1 | contig 19027 bp, 7 predicted proteins | sample CNSS3metaG_FD_160074 | JGI IMG/M metagenome (GOLD analysis project Ga0214544, IMG submission 160074) | Root nodule microbial communities from cowpea collected in UCLA plant growth center, Los Angeles, California, USA - CNSS3 | ecosystem: Host-associated > Plants > Roots > Nodule | place: USA... | reverse complement strand
AAGAGTATTTTTGTGAATTAAAGTTTAACGGGTACCCGTCCCGTTAACATGCGGGTATCAAAAATACCCGTACCCACGGGTAACGGGTATCCATTTTTAATATTCATTGCGGGTTTTATCCGCGAATACCCACTGATATTTTTGACATCCCTACACGTGATGTTAGTCAACTCTATCGAAAATGGACCTAATTGAAATACTTTTTCAAAAATTGAGATACAATTAACATTTCTTTTAAACCGAATACCTATTTGACACACTAACCCCAAACAGGATAATATACAAGTAATTATATATATATATATATATATATATATATATATATATATTTCTTCTTTAATTCAGAGGATTAAACCCTGCGTCATCTCCACATAAAACAAAACACATGATATAATTAGAAAAACACTTATTTGCCATTTGTCCAACTTAGAGTAGTGAAGTTCCTCAGTCTTTAGTTAGTCCCATCACACAGATCAAACTGACTCAGTTTTCTACACCAACAGCAGCAACACGCAAACTACACCTACGGTTAGGGTTTCCGCCATTCCCCAAATACCCATTTTTCAAAAATTAGGGATTCTTCGGCCATGACGGACGGCTATTGGAATCGCCAACAGGCGCTTCTCCCTCACTCCGGCATGCTCAAGCGACCGCGTTCCGAATATGGTTTTTTCTTTTTCCCTCGATTTTCTTCGTGCTGCAGTTTTGGTTATCTTTTGTGCAATTTGCCCACTTTTTCTTGAATTGTTGTGAAAGTTTGCAATTTTCTGTTTCGTTTGTAAATTATTTGTTGTTGGTTGTCGCAATTTATTTGGGCGTTAAGTGCCAATATGCTTGCGCGTTAAACGGTGCTAATTTGTTCGCTTGTTCTAGCTTATTAGGTTCTGTTGTGGTTTAATGGTGTCTGTCTTTCTTTGGTGTTTCCGTTAATTTGTGGGGTTTTTATTAACTTGCGTTGGGATCTTGGTGTTTTTGTTAGAAGACAATCGATCAATCTTCTAGTGTAGAATTTGTTAAGGTTTTGTTAATGTAGAAGACAAACGCCTTTTGGACTATAGACATTGCATAGGGTTTATACTTGGGGTGATAATTCAATTTAAGGTCTGAGATACTGTTTATTTGGATTTCCTTTTTGTTTAAGATATTGGAGAGCCCAAATAAGTTGACGCCTCTCTTTTTATTTTTGTGTCTGTTTCCTTTGCTACACAGTTTTGGATTGGTTTTGGGAGAGGGGTGGGTAATACTTTTGTTCGTTAATAAATTGGACAAGAAAATGTATGTTTGTTGACGTTAATCCGGAGTGATTGGAAGGTTGCATGATAATCTCATTTGACAAAATCTCAATTGTCGAATAAAAGGAATGCTATATATTAAATAAATAGTTAGTAATTACAAATTTAGTTGTAAGTTAGTTACTTTACGTATTGTAGATATAATATAAGCCACCTGGATTTCATTTTAATTGTCCTGTCATTCTATCTTGTCTTGGGCTCTCTGCCGTTTTTCTCCATGGTGTCAGAGTTCTCATTGTATCCACCGTGAAGAAATTTCCCTTTGCATTGCGGCATTGAGCTTTGAGAAAGCTCTATCACACACCTACTCATATACATACACCTTTTCTCTCATTTTCCTACATATTTATGATTGTAAACTCGCTAATTTTGTCTTCTATCTTCCATTTTTACATTATTTTCTGATCAAAATTTTGAAAATCCACATATTTCAGTTCATTTCAAAAAATAGAAAATCCAACCTTATAGCGCAACGATTGCATTTCCATTTGCTACTGGTGTTTTTTATTGTCTAGCTCTTGTGAATTCAACTTTGAAACCTTGAATTCCTCTCCTCTCTCTCTTGAATTTGGCATAGCATTTTTTCTTGGTTTATCCACTTTTCCTACCTCTGGCACCCTGGCTTTGTGAGTTTTATCTTGTTCACCATTGTGGTAAGTTGACAGGGGAGCCTCATGTAGTATACCTAGAAAGAACACGTTCTCTTTCATTGGATTGGGAAGAAGTGTATTTGTCTGTTTCCATCTTCTCATAAGAGATATTTGGATGAATGTGGTTCCCTTCTATTAACCTGGTTACATTGTTGATCTTTTTTCAAATTGTTTTCTTCTAATGTTCTTTAAATTAAATTTATTGCTATACTCATTTTTCTATCCGTTGGATTAGATATGCTGATTGGTGGATTAGTTAATTTAATTTTATTATGTACAATTAGGCTTATTAGGTCCAGAAGGTTTAGTTCATGAAAGCTTGTGTCGTGTGGTACATTTTCTGTCTTTTCGTGTAGTTCTTTTTTAAAACCTTTTCTGTTTATGTCATTTTGGCTTTATTAGTTCCTTTTAGTATATTGGATCTTGATATTCTGATGGTGCATGAGTTGACAAGTAATGATATCTTTCTGCTGTGTCAGCAAACCATGATTTGGGTTTCCTAAAGCTGCACCAAAAATGGACATTCTTCTATTCTATTCAGTCTATAGCAGTGCCAGTGTATGAATAGGAAACATATATGATGGAGAATTTTCAATATAGTGTTTACAGCTTTAGTACTCTTTGCTATAGAATTGATTTGTATCAATTATATTTTTTAATGTTATTATTTTATTTTTTCATTTCAGATATGCCAGCTTCTGGTCTGTCTTCAGGTAATGAGATTCATAATTATATTGCTCGTGATGATGACCGTACTGGGCACCGAATGCTAAAGGACACAAAAACAATTGGAACTGCTTATGATCGCTACCTTCAGAGTGGGGTAACACTTCATCTTGCTGTGCTTTCTTAAATATTTCAGTGTTGGTTTTTTGGGCACTTTCACTACTGTTTTTTTGGGTCTTTCACTGTTTGCTTATGAGATCATGCATCCTGTTTTGTTTATACAGCAAGTTTCTTCATTTGCCTCTGGGGAAGCCAGTACAGTTGGTGGTATTGGGTTGGCTAGGGGTGGTGGTGGCGGATTACCAGGCCATTCACTAGCTGATCCTGCTGTTTTGGGGCGTCATGGGGGTGGTGGTCCAGATCTAGCACCAAATGGACGGGGTGTTAATTATGGTGGTCAGCTACCTGTAGATGCTGTTTCCAGGCCTGGACCTGAGACGGTACCTCTACCTCCAGATGCTTCTAGCACTTTGTATGTTGAAGGCCTCCCATCTGATAGTACAAGAAGAGAAGTGGCTCGTATCCTTTTTATTCTAATGCAATGATTGGGAATTATCTTATTGCTTTTCATTTATTTCTGAGTTACATTGATTTTAGTTCAGTTATTCAAATTCCTTGACATCACCTTAGATATTTTCCGCCCCTTTGTTGGGTACAGAGAAGTGAGACTTGTGAGCAAAGAATCCAAACATGTAAGTGTACTGTTTGCAACAGATGCTTCTTTTCATCTTTTGGTATTTAGTTTGTTGGTAAAAAGTTGATCCTCTTTGTGGTGAAATGGCTGTTCATTGCAGCGTGGTGGAGACCCTTTAATCCTTTGTTTTGTGGACTTTGCAAATCCAGCTTGTGCAGCAACTGCTATGAGTGCCTTGCAAGGTATCATTTACAATTACCTGCTGATATAAAAGTAAATTATGTTTTGGTTTTGTAACTTACATACCTGCATCATTTTAAAATGAGATGAAATGTTGATGATTGTTATGAATTAGAGAGCATTCAGGCAGAATTTGGTGTGCAAATAGAATCAAATGTGAACATTCTGCTCTATTCTTGTTTGTTCCACCCCCTAGTGAAACCAAAATGTCATCTACGCTTGAATCTTATGTTCTAATTTATATTTAAAATGCCTTCTTTTTTTGTGGAACTGAATTTGCACCTCATATCTTGTTATGCTTATATCAAAACGCGCCAAAGACAACCCATATTTCATATTTTATCCTATTCTACGCACATGTCAAACACTGCCTTTGCATGGTTAAACCTTTTGAACTAATGACTATTGTTGGGAGCATGTTCCCAGCGATAAAACTGTTAGAATATCTATAAAATATCTCAACATTATTGCATGTTAGAATATTTTATAGTTATTTGATTACCTCTTGGGAGTAGTTTCTATATTTCATTATTTTCTTTTGGTTAAGCTATAGGAAGGAGGGAGACATTGAGCTGAAACTAATTAGACAACACAGATGCTTAATTTATATTGAAAAAAAGGGAATCAACACGGTAAATAGAGGAGATTTCGTACCCTCTTATCGTAAATATGATATGGGAATAAATAAAACGTTTTTAATAAATAGACATATAGTCTAGATATTTTTTATGACAAGATTTGCGGTATAACACCCCCTAAAAGCTGAATCATTTAGGTCATATGTGCCCAACATCTTGCAAATATAAACAATCCTTGGTCTTCTTAAAGACTTGGTGAATATGTTAACCAGCTATTCACTAGAGCCAAAAAATCCAGTGATGTCATTGGACACCAATTTTTCTCTTATGAAATGGCAATCACCTCAATATGTTTGGTCCTCTCATGAAAGACAAGATTAGATGAAATGTGTAATGCCTAGTTGTCACATTTGGTGCATTTGAGAAATTTTATCAAATTTAAGCTCTTTAAGTAGTTGTTTTAGCCATAACCTTAGAAGTGACTAATGTCATTGCTTTGTATTCTGCTTCTGTACTTTATCTTGCCACACATTTTGTTTCTTGCTTTTCCACAATAGTAAATTACCTTCAACAAGAACGCAATACTTGAAGTGGAGCGTATATGGCTTGGTGAGATTACCCAATCATCACCAAAATACCTTAATTTTACTATATCCCTTGTCTTCATAAATGAGGCTTTTTCTGAGAGCATTCTTAATATGTTTCATGATTTGTACGACTTCATCCCACTGGATTTGACAAGGAGAGTTAAAAAATTGACTTACTGTGCTCACTGTAAAGATGATGTCAGGATGAGTCACAACAATGAGGTGATGTCAGGATCAAAGTATGATTTTCCTTGATAAAGTACAAGTGTGACACCCAAAACCATTAGTGTGTCCACAATCTTAGCATTTAAACATCATTGTTTTGTCTAAATATGTCCAGAGCATATTTTCTTTGATATATGACCAAACCATCCTTGGATTGCGCAACTTCTTTACCAAGGGAGTACCTCAAGTGTCTAAGATCTTTTGCCTATAACTTTTAAGCAAGATATTATTTTAGTTGGACAATACCCTCCTTATCATTTCCTATGATAAAGATGTTCATATATACAATGAGATAGATACATCCTCAAGGATAATGACATTAAACCAGAGACCTACTTAGATAACTCGCCCTAAACAACAAATCTTGTAGGTCGCACTATGGAGACTTTCTCATCAAGATCACCATGTAGAAATGAATGTTATGTTAAGCTGAAACAGGAGTCTAGTGGTGAATTGCTATAATGTAAAAGAAAAGTCGAATAAATGTCATTTTCGCTGCAAAAGAGAAAGTGTCAGTATAATCTTCATAGGTTTTGTCAGTTTCCTTTAGCAACTACATGTCCTGTTTTAAGTGTACAACCATTGACACCCAACAATTGATCTGTCAGTTGGAGGAACTAACTCCCAAACTATTATGAAGGGCACAAATCTCATCAATTGATGCTTGTTGCTACTCTGGGTGAGATGAAACTTCATTGGGAGAATTAGGAATAGGAGTAGGAGATATTGAGGAAAAAAAAGTATAATGTGTGATGGAAAGTTGATGATAGTTTAAGGTAGAGCATATATCATTTTAAATAATAATAGACTAGTCATATGTAGAGAAGACCGGGTTCAGTACGGGAGACAGAGATGGGGAAGGATCAAGCGTGACCCCCACTATATCATTATCTATCAAAGATGGGTCCCCTACTTGAATTCAATACGCTTGAACGACATTCATGTACTTGAAGGGGTGTTGTTGAAGCATATCGAGTTATGGAGAGTCATCTGGTGGTGATGGAGGAATATTAACAGTGATGAAGAAGTGATTACATATGTCGTCATTAGACGGAACAAGTCTATATTATGGAATAAACAGATGTTAGGAGAGAACATATCAATTAAGATAAGGAGAGAAACATTGAAACTCTTTTTGAGATCTTGGCACCTGTCTACCAATGTTATGTGTCTTTGGTATAAATCAAACATGCCTCACTACAAATAGGGATGGAAACTAGGTAGGTTTCAGTGAAGTGTGAATATTGGATAACACTGAATTTTTGATTTGTCAATTTTTATCCATTGTTCATGTTGTTCTGTAGGAGCATTTTCAACAATTGTAGTGAAATGGGATTTGTAGCCCATCCCACTTAAGCATGACCTGATTTATGAAGCCCAAGTTGAATAGTGTGACCCGTCCATCTTCTCAATACTTAACAATATGGTGAGAAAAAATGGGAGAATTTGTTCTAGATATTGATGTGGTGTTGGAAGACTTCTTATTGAAATATAGAAAAAAAAATGATAAAATAATCCAAGGAAAGTGAACAGTATTTTGGACTGTCGCTCTAATGGAGCTTCCACCATAGAGGTAGGAGTGCACAAAGGAGGCGACTTAGGCACATGTTGATTGGTTGTTAGGCGTCGATTGGAGTTGTGGTTGGAATGGGAAAGAAGATGCACATGAGGGTGTATGGACAGTTGGATAGCCTTGGCATGGTCCCAATCTTATGTTTGTTAAAGAAAATGATGGTTGTTTGAGAACTTGCTAGAACAATGCATGCAAACGGGAGATAGAAAGGTTTGCCCAAAAACAAATCCTTTGGAGATACTTAGTCTACGACCAAAACAGCTCTGGAAAAGGCTCTAGATAACACATTAAGCTATAAGAAAAAGAGAAACATTGAGTTGAAACCGTGTGTTCTGAAGGCAACATAAGGCTTTATTTACATTGAAAAAATGGAATTAGTACAGTAAATGGAGGAGATTTGGTTTCCTCTAATAATAAAGATATGATACAGGAAAAAATAAAAATGGTGTTCTTAATAATTATTAAAATATAAAATATTAGTAAATTTTATATTTAATAGTAAAAAAATCAATACAGAAAAAAAAGTAAGGAAACAATTATAAAAAGGATCATTTTAGGTAGTTTTTTACGAACAGTAAAATAAATAAGATAGGTTATGTTGTAAATAGGAATTCTTTTTAGTGGTTATATAATGTGTACACTAAAAGAGCACTTACAAATAGAATCCTCATTGTTAATAGTTGGTTAGGTAGCTTTTTTTTTTTTTACAAATATGAAAAATAAGACAGGTTATATTCATAAGAGTAAAACAGGTAACATAATGTGTACACTAAAGAGCAGTTACAAATAGAATCCTCATTATTCATAGCTATAGATAATCTTGATATTTTTAATTATATAAGATTTGTTCCTTATTTCAATAATTTAAGAACTTTTATATTTAATTAAGATTTAAAATTAATATTAATATAACTATGTTGGTAGTGAGGGAAGGAAATTTTCAAGAGTTCATTGTTGTTTTGGTTTTGGATAACTTAATGGGGAAGGACATGCTAGTCTCAATTTCTCTACGGTTTCCGATTTTAGTTATGAACACTTGATTTGAGAAGTTGAAGAAAAATTTATTCACATCCAAGAGTGGAAGGTTAAGGTCGAAGATTGATGACAAGGATATTTTGTGAGTCTTACTAACATATGCTTTTGATTATTGATATAACTCTAGCACGGTCATGTTTACCTTATTTAGGACAAGACGTCTAAGAAGATTGATTGAGTAGCCTTGAGTGAACCAAAAGTTATCAGTTTGAGGTATAAGGAGTTGTGGTAAAAAGTGTTTGAGACAGAAACAAAAATGAGTGCTTTTAAAGCCTTACATGGATGTAATAATTCCAAAGGTATAGGAGAGCCTGGTATTGTTTAGCTTGCTAATTTACTTATTAAGATTTTGAGATATACAACAATGCTAGATAAAGGTATGTTCTATTATACCGGGGTATGCTTAGAATTGTGCTAATTATACAGGAGTATGGACTTAGGAGAGCCTGGTATTGTTTAGCTTGCTAATTATTAACTCTCCAATCTTAATGTAGACAACTCTCCAATCTTCCATTTTCCTACACAATAATTTCCAGAAAAATATACCTAACTCGAAAGAACACATAACACTCAACATCTTTTAATGAAATGAACACAAAACACATGAATAAAAACAAATAAGAAAGGTTAATAAGCTTAAATACTTAGTATTTATCAAGCTTATCAGAGGTGAGGATTTAAGACAATCAATTTGTTTTTATGTGATGAAGGTCTACAATAGAAACCATATCTTTTACTTTAGATTGATGGAATGTTATTGAAAAAGGCTTGCATGATTTTTATTGAATTGGAAAAAGCCTATGATGGAGTGTCTAGAGAAGTGTTATGGAAGATTTTGATTAGGAAAGGATTTCACATGGTCTTACACTTAATCTATGTACAGGACATGCATGGTATGCCAACTACTAGTGTAAGAACTCCAATAGATGAGACCAAAGGATTTTCTAGTAGGCGTTAAAGTAGAGATCACGACATTGGACTGAATACTTTGTATTGGGTATCAGTTTATGCATAACAATATCTAATCAGTTATGCGAATTGCTATATCCCAATGGTTTGGGCAAGGAGAGTTCAAGAATTGGCTCACCACACTCGCATAAAAGGAAATATTGGATGAGTAACTATCAGATAGTATAGTTGTCCAACCAACCCATATATTTTCCAAGGATTTGACAAGGGCTTCCCCTAATTGGTTAGTAATTTGACATTAGGATCCATGAGAGTCTCCACCGATTTCGCACTTGATCGCCAGTTTCTTTGATGTTCAAGAGCAGGACTTCCTCTTTGAGATTATTGATACATTCTTGGATTGTGCAACTTCTATACTTAAACAAGTCTCGAAACTTCCAAGTTTTACTTTGGAAGTAGTGAGAGAGGTATTGCTTGAGGCTGATAATTCGTTTTGATCATTTGCTGTAATTTCAATATCATCCACAGACAGTGAGATAAAGTTTCCCTTTGGTGAATGGGGATGGAAGACAGAGTGGTCAACTTCACTATGAATCAAATTGAATTTTGTATAACAGTTCAAAAGTGGCCAAACCATGCTCATGGATTGTTTAAAACCATATAGCGACTTGTGAAGTTGGCATACCATATTTTGAGAACTCCCCCTGAGCAACAAAACGAAGAGATCTCTCCATTCATACATCTTCGTCGTAGTCATGCAAGAAAAGTTCCTAATATTAGATCAGAATAGCTGCCAATGACCGTCAATAATCCATTTTGGGTTAGATGATGCTTCACCTATAGGAATCAGGTATAGAAACGTAAGACAAAGGATAAAGGCAAACCTAATATAAAGGAGAAAAGCAATGATAACTAAGGTTAATATAGTGGGGGTTGGGTTGAGTCAAATACCTTTTCTCATAGAAATAGGTGAATCATGTTCAGTTGGCAGACCCAAATCCTGTTATGAAGAAAGCACTAGTGAATGGTCAACATGTCATCGTGAGTTGTCATAAGAGCTTGTACATTATTGTCATTAGGTCGTGACTGACCTTGATATGTTTGAAGGGGTTGCTACTTGGGTCTCTCCTTTGGGAACATATAGGGGAACCACAAGGTCATCTTGAGAAACAGATGGAGGTGGAATAAAAGTAGGGGTTCTTTGTGTTGACAGGAGACAGCATTATGTGAGAAGAATTAGAATTATCAAAATAATAAAGACTAAAAAGGGAGATATAAATAAATATGAAATATTTTGAAGGTTGGAGAGAAACAACAAGATGTCTTGTACCTGGATGTGATGTAATAGCCTAGAAGACACATTTAATGTACCTAGCCAAATGTTTGTACCTGGAGTTAAAGATGTCTTGTGATTAACACGTTGTGAGAGCTGTATCTCACTAGAAGCGTTAGGGAAGATTGCCACGGCCACGAAGGACAAGAGTTATCTTAATAAGATTCTTTTGTGCTTAACCGCCTCGATTTGTTGAGGAGTGTGTGTGTGTGCATAGAATGTTCCGTGAAAAATGTAATAGATTTACCAGTATGAGCAATCAAAGCGGTAGTGTTAAGATTAACCCGGTATGATCTGCAGGCTGTGGGGGTCTCTGTCGGATGTGTAATGTGAGACCCATTGGCTGGGTAAGGGGACGAGGTTGGGTTTGGGGTGTAGCATTGATTAGTATATAGAGATCGCAGAAAATTGGATGAGTTAGTTTGGACGGACATGTACAGAGGCCGACACAGTAGCTTGTGAGTAGAGCAGTTCTATGGTTTATACTCGTTAGAAGAAAGCCAAGTAATATTTGATGAAATTGTTTTGAGAGATGAAGAGGTAATTAATATTTTAAAAGTCTGGTATTTGACATACTTGTATAGCATTGTGTGATCCATGTAGCCTATGTCAACTACTGTGTATAAGGCTTTCGTCCATCTTGTAGTGATTAAAGGAAATTTAAGTTCTCTAAGAATAATAAATAAATGACTAGAACCGAAAATGAATAAGATTAAAAAACCTAGAATACAGTGGCATGTGTGTGATTACTGTGGTCAGGTGTGCTCCATTAGTTGGGAAAGCTAACAGTTTCTTATACTTAACGAGTTCACATATTTTGGTGCAGAAAAGTTCTTGGTGTTTGCTGACATTGTGGTTGATGTACAGGTTATAAAGTTGATGAACTCAACCCTGAGTCCAGTCACTTACGGCTTCAGTTTTCTCGGTATCCTGGTCCAAGAAGTGGACCTGCATCTCGAGGTAAAAGATGAGCTGCTTCTCATAGGCCATTTAGGTGTTATGCTCATCTGAATGTCGGTGGTTCTTTATACCATCGTATTGGGGGCGATACTCCAATTGCCATTTTATTTGTTCCCTCCGGATACAATCAGTCCTTATTAGGTCATTTGAAATGCATAAAATATTTACAGGCTGAGATCAAAGTACAATTTCAATTAGAAAAAAATCTAACAAATGTGGATTTTTAGTACATGTATTCAATTACTCTGCTGTATCATTATTTGTTAAATTTAGTATATTATTAACCGTGCTCCCCAAATCACTTTTATTGGTTATCAAACATTATCAGTTATCCTGTTACGTTTCATACCACATTGGGTGGACTGTAATTTAATGTTAGTTATTATTCCAAAAGCTTAAAATGGTGTTCCCTTTTAGCGGTGCCCTTCAGGTTTCTTTCACTCCTTCTGCAGCTCCACAAACTCGATTTCAAAATCCACCTTTCCACAAGTTTGTATAGTAATTTGCTAGTTTAGACATCGCAACGTGTTCGTGGTTATATATTGTTAACCTAAATTGGTTAAAACCTTTCAAATATTTGATCTACGACATCTGAACACGTTTATATTTGGACAAAGTCCCGATATGAGCATTGGTTAAAGGAATTTGTAACAGAATCGTTCAAGTGTCTCGCTAGAAAAAACTGCATTTTTCCATGTAAGCATGAGATACTCTAGTTTTTCACCGGGGCTTTTATGCCTTGAAATTAAGTTAATTAAGCTTTACTTCGTTAGAAAAAGGACAATCGAAAATTTCGAAATCAATGACCATGGTAAATGTGCTAGACTCTGCTTATAGGTTTTGGTGGTCACTTGCTTCTTAAGTATTTTGTCATATGAAACGTGGTTTCTAAGTAACTGGGACTTTGCAAACTTTGTAGACGTTTACAAGTAGGCTATTGCTTTCTGCATCCTATAATTACTAACTGCACCTCCTAAAATAAGAGGGAAAGATTTAATCATCCTTTATCAATACCTTCACCGCGGCAGGGGACAAAAAGAGAAAATTAAAAAGAAAAAACTAATTTAAAAAAACTTTATTTAGAATATATTTCATGTGTTTTGAAAAGCTATTTTCGAAATATATTTTATATAAGGATGTTCTGCAAAATTTGTTTCTAAAAGTTTCCAAAATACAAATCCTGAAGTTACTTTTTTAAAAGACAAAATGATCATTTTGAAAATAAACCAGTAACATAACGTGTGCAGGAATAAATGTTAAAAAATAATAATTTTTTATTAATAATTATAGGTTATATATATATATATATATATATATATATATATATATATATATATATATATATATATAAACCAGTAGTAAAAAATAAATTATCTCACCATAGTTTCAACTAATATTAGAAAAGTTATATGGTCATCACTTTGAAAGTTGATTTGGAAAGTTAGAAACCACTTTAGATATACTTTTATATAAGAGTAAAAAATTATGAAACAAGAAAGTACATTATGAGAAGACCATAAAAGTATTTACGTTGGGAATGCTTTCTAATCAAATTCTCAACAAACAAAATTACATTTCTATTAATAATAGCACATCGATTCTTTTAAGGTAAGCTTTTTTCATTTTCTTTTTCTTTTACTGAAGCATTCTCTCCCGTATTTAATATAACACACAGTTTGGAATAAATTAATTATCTTCTATAAGATATTTTACAATTTTTAATATACTATTAGAATTTTTTTTCTTTATTATCTTTATGAAGTATTCTGAATATGTGTGTTTTTATTAGTGAAAAGAAAAATTTAAAAGTCAATAACACTAAAGGTAAATTTGATTTATTCATAATATCTTTTAAAATAAAAATAAATAAATTTAATTAAATTAATTATCTTTTGTTGGTATATGTAACTTCATTATAAATACTTGTACGAGAGAGTTTACTATTATAAGAGCAAGAACTTGAATGAACTAATCTTGCCGTTTCTTTTGGGTTTGTGTCCAATTCTACACTTCAAAACATTTTTTCAAATTATGAATTTATGATACTATACTCAATCATGGTGTCAATTTTTCTCTGCAAAAATTTCTATTCTGTTCATTTCATTATATTTGTTTATAAGTTTAATGATTTATTCAATTTTATGATTGATATATTTATTATTAAACTTTCATTGAAAATTTTAGTCAAAGAATTTGTTTTGAAAATCTAATACTGATACAATTGAATAATTTTTTGTTAGATGTCTTATTGCGAACTAATCTGAATTATGATGGTCTTCACTGACCTATATAGACACATAATTAAGTATTTTTAAATGTTGTAATTTGAAAAGCTTAAGTATGTATTACGTATGTATTCATTGGATCTTGACCACATTATGCTTTAATTTGGACAATCTATTAACTTTTCTTTTGTTTTGAAAAGGGTGTTGAAAAATCATCTTTTTCTTTTTTCTTCATACAATTATATGTGTATCACACTTAATTATTAATATTACTTTAGAAACAACTTTTTTCGTACATAAATCAACACAAACATTTTTATTACAATTAAATTATAGTAGAGGAAGTTGATACAAACCTAAATTACCTAACCTAATTAGCATGAATACATTTAATCGTCAAAATTTGTCAAACCTGGCTTGCTTTGTCTTTTGTCAAAAACTTTTATTGGTAATTTAATTTTTATTATATTAGTGTAATAAAAATGTCAATCTTTTAGAAAGATTTATCGGAGAAAACCAATAAAATATAAGTTTAACTTACGTAAAAAAAAATTGACACTATTTTAAACGAAAATCATATATATATATATATATATATATATATATATATATATATATATATATATATATATATATATATATATATATATTCTCAACATGGTAGGGTTAATTCTTTCGACAAGAGACTTTTCCATGCATTGAATGCATTTATTAATTTAGATGGATTGTAACTTTGAGGCAAATACTTTGAATAGTAATTTTTGAAGCATAGGATAAACGAAAATTATGGATACAACACTACATCTCTTCAAAAATCATCAATCGATTTCACACTTAGTTTTTCTTTCATCATGATGGGGGACATAATAATTGAAGGTAGCAAACAGCAAGAGAATATGGAAATATAAATACTTTAATTATAATAAGTATAAATATTAAAAAGTTATTTATTAGTGTAATATTCAACAAATTTAAATGCATCTATAATACACAGATACAATTCGTCTATCGGATATGACACATATCAAATATATCGATACATATTAAAAAAAACGTACAATAACTTTTAAAAACATGATATGATAAATATATAATTATTAATTTGTAAATTTAGATTAAAATCATATATATTAAATATTGTAAAAAATCTAATAAAATATTATCATTATAAAATTACTACATATACTTCAATAATAAACATTAATAAAATATTTTAAAGTAATATATATATATATATATATATATATATATATATATATATATATATTTATTTATGTGTTCACTACTTTAAAATATTTTATTGATATATATTATTAAAGTATCTGATCTATAAATTAATAATAATTTTATAATGATAATATTTTATTAGATTTATATAATGATAATATCAGACACAAATATATTATCTAAATAGAAGTATTCGCATGTATCGTTCTATGCGTTATAATTTGTTATTAGAGTATTGAATAAATTATTTACTCATAATTATTTGCAACAGTAAAATACATATTATAGTATTAAAAATTCTTTTAGCAAACACTTTCCTTTAAAATGAAAATAACCCTATCTGATGATCAAGGTTTTTCTGACAAATTTATCTTTAAATTATTGTAAACTATTACACTACTTTAACTTTCAACCCCAGTTACATTTTCTTTTTCTAAAACAATTGATATCATTGAATATACAATTATTCAATTATTCTCCAACTTCATGCTCACAATTGTAATAATTTTTTTCGGAAAATATATATATATATATATATATATATATTGGTTTTTTTTTAAAATTGGCATTATATATGGGAGTGGTATCAATAATCTAAATAGAAATTGAAAGAATGGACAGTTTCAACTCCTATTGGCTTAACTTTGTACGGTGTTGCTTTGATACCTTAGGTGTCATTGTTGTAGTTGGTGGTTGACTTTTCTCCTTCTTTCTTTTTTCTTTTCTTTTTTTTTTCGCTATATTAAATTAAGGATATTTTAAGTTTTTCATATAAAATAAATAGGTTAAATTACAATTTGGGCACCTTTTCGATTTCCGAATTTCGCTCTCTGTATTTTTCTTTATTTTAGTGGCATAATTTTTTAAAATCCTGATTTTTTTAATCAAATGTTAGGTCAAAGTTCAATATACCAAAACAAACGTATATAAATTAAGCATTAAACCAGAACTAGAATGTTCCAAAACATTGAAATTAAAATCTTAGCAAAAAAAAAAAAATCGTGGATAAAAAATTAAAAGGAATAAAAAAAATGAAATTTAGCATAAACTACCCTCCTAGAGTCCTAGCTAATTAACTAGCCTCTTCTTCAAGCAATGTCCTAAGCCACAACTTAGGCCATGGTCATTCTTCTTCATTGAAGAAATAAGCGTGTGGGGTCTTATTTGTCCTAATGCTATTACCATTTTCCTATGTATTTTTCTTTGTGTGTGATTCCTAGATGTGACCTTCCCCAAACAAGCTAAAAAGTTGTGGATAATGCAAGAGACAAATTTCTTCTTCAAAGTAGCAATGTGTGAATGTACCCTAATGTGGTTATGAAGCCTTATTCAATAATCAAGGTATTAATTAATAATTAATTAATTCACTCCTCCACTTTGTGTTCACTAGATGCACATAACATTTTACACTTAAGAAAGTGATTAGGGTAAATGGAAAAGCCAAGACTCTAGATGAATCCTCTTTGTAATTTAATACCAAACACTTTTTTCCTTTTTTTTTTCTCTTTTTTTGTATGTCAAAAGTATGTGCCTAATATTGATTGACCAATATTGCATTAATTATCACCATCTTTAATCAAGAGGGTTGCGTGCAAGAAAATTTGGCCAAAACTAACCACTCAAAGTAGTTAGGTTTTCTCTTTGTAACTTTGCAATATATAATATCTTCCTTAGAATGAGTTTATTTAAATACAACTTAGTTATAAGAACAAGACAGACATAGGATATCAACTTAACTATTAAAATCATATCCTCCAACACTGACTTTATTAAAGAAAAACAGAATCATTAATTAATGTGCGAACATTTAGCATTATAAAATAGGTTTTCTTATCACAATTGTAGTCCTCGCATGTTTCGATCAATAATTTAGGCCGTAAAATTGAGCTGTATATTGCTGAAATTAATATATTGTGATTTGAAAACAATTGAGGCAATTTGAGTTCTCTTGTACCTGATTTTGGAGGCATTATTCACATCAAAGTGGAATTTAACTGGGTAACCAAAAAAAGCAAAAAACCCTTGGATATATTAATTTATGAAGGGTGAAGAATATGAATAGAGCAAAGAAGAAGAAAAAGACTTTAATACAAAATATTATATTTATATATATTGCAAAGTGGTCCATGTACAAAGTTATGCTATGATTGATGAGTGCATAAGGAAGGAAAAGTGAGGCATGAGAATAGTTGTAGCTTTCACAATTAAGAGGTTTGGAATTTGTTTGGCAACTGTCCCAATTTGGAGGCTTAAAAAAGAATCCAAACACCAAAGGTTTATAAATTTGATGCAAAAACTACTTTGACTGTGTGTGTTTGGTGGATGCCAGCGGTTATTTATTTTATTATATTAATCTCTTTAATCAAACTTAGGAAATCAGATCTTCTTCATCATGCTGCTGCTGCTGCATGTCTGGAATGTGAAACAGTCTTCTGCTATGTGTTTTTTTGTCTCTAAACTATTGGTAAAATAATTGTTTGACCCTAAACTCATTAGGGTTTCTTTATGGAGGACCATAAACAAAATATGATTAAATATATTATCATATATGTATTATATTATTTTGTATTTTGTATTTACTATTAGTGTTTTTATTCTAATCTATTATATGTAGCCTATACGTGTTAGAGATTTATTCTCTTTGTGATGAAAACGTATTTTTTTAAATATTATTATTAACATATATTTTTTATCATTAACATATATTTTATTAAAATTTTGTATACATTAATTATATATAAATGAAAATTTATTTATAAAGACAATATTTTTCTTAAACAAATGATATATAAATTAATAAATATCAATATTCATAATATTTTACCTTATTTTGATACTTCCTAACACATGAATATATAAAAAATAATTTAAAAATAGATTACAAAACATACTAATCTAAATTAATTAAAAATAACAGATAGAATTTATTTATAGAAAAATATATTAAATGTAAAATAAAATTTATGATAAATGTCTCAGAAAGATTAATGGCTATTAGGTAGCGTATTTTGTCAAATAAGACATTAGTAGTTGTATATATGTTTATTCTCAGAGAACAAAACTTACTTTTTAATTAGTAGTATTTTTCAATTGAAATTGCAGTCATTTTTTATAAATGTTGTACAAAAAGTCCACAGTAGTTATCTACTTGTAATTAAAAAAATAATTCATCTGAAAGATTTATTATATCCACCAAAGTTCTATATTATTTTAAACAATTTGAAAACTCTAATCATCTTCGTTCTTCTCATGTTCCATTTTGACCTACAACTATAGTACAGCGAAACAAATGTTAAATATATTCGATTTTATTGCATATGCATGTCATGCTTTATATTCTTTAATTAATTATATATATTTATATGATGTCGTGCATACATCATATATCTATATTTTGTCCTCTATAGAATTCTAACTAGGTATATCTAAGTCTCGATTTTCTCTTCTTATTTATTAAATAAAAAGCCATTGATTTATTGGTTTAAAATATTATCACCCAGTTGATTGATAACGCAATAATTACAAAAAAGAAAGACCTTCATAATTAGTAATTTTATATTTATTATAATTGTCAATTGTCCGTTTTGCTTTCATTGATGATTAGACAGTAAAGAAAGCAGAAGAAAGATGTTACACGAAATTTCGAAGTTGGTAGCTTAATATGTTGTCCAGCTATTTTCGGAGAAAATTTCTAAAGGCAATTTTTTTATTATTTAATTTCAAGTTTAAGCAAGGAAAATTAATACATTTAATCACCAAAACACTTTGGCTAAGTAAAACGTTGAAAAAAATTGTTGTATATTTTCAATGTGTGTGGTTGTTCTATGTTCTAGAAATGATATTGTATTTGCGATTAATTTTAAATGCAGGGCATCTGATATGATTAGAATTTACATCAGTTAAAAGTTCGAAGTATATTGCTTAAGAACCTCTTTCTATTTCAAGACAGAAAATTAAAAAAACTTAAAAATAAACGAAAAATTAGAACAATGAGATGTTTTATTTTTTTTAAGTATATTATAAGAGATTTATCCGAAAAATAAATTATTTATATTAAAAATAAAATTAATTCTATCATAAATATTAATAACATAATTAATTTGATGGGTAATATAATCTATTATGAATTCATAATTGATTATTTATTTATATTCATATTATACATTTCCGGTGTGACCATAGGCACGATATCACTGTATATATGTACTTTTAAAATATATATGATTTTACGTAATTATATTATAATATCATTAAATTAATATATAAAATAAATTTAAATTTATTAAAAATAAAGTGAAATAAATAAAAAAGAGAGAAAATAAATGTTAATGTACGAAAAAAATATGTAGAAATAACCGTTTATTTTTAAAAATATATAAATAATTATATTTTAAATGATAAATTAAGAATAAGTAGAGGTGAACATAAAAGAGAAAATTATCTTAATATATAGTTATAGATAATTGATTATGTAGTAATTTTTTTTATTAATATTTATACATTTTATTAATTTTTTTATTAATATTTATACATTTTTATTATAGTAAAATCAATAATTAAAATAATAAATAAATAATAATATCAATATTTTTAACTTCTCCCATAGTTTTTCTCTTTTTAATTTAAATATTTTTCTTTTCATTATTTTTTTTTCACTTTTTCTTTAATTTTTAATTTTTGTTCTCTGTTTCATAAAAGTTAGAAAATATTATGGTACCCGTAAGTAAACTTACTTAAAAGTTTTTTAAAAAGTGAAAAATTGTTTTATAAGTTAAAACTAATTTACAAAATAATTTATAAAAATTTTCATCCAAACATATATATATATATATA
>Ga0214544_1007517_pt1 | contig 19035 bp, 7 predicted proteins | sample CNSS3metaG_FD_160074 | JGI IMG/M metagenome (GOLD analysis project Ga0214544, IMG submission 160074) | Root nodule microbial communities from cowpea collected in UCLA plant growth center, Los Angeles, California, USA - CNSS3 | ecosystem: Host-associated > Plants > Roots > Nodule | place: USA... | reverse complement strand
CGAGAGAAAAGAGGATTCGAACCGAAAGAGAAGAAGGGAAAGACGTGTTGTTTGAATAAAAACTAATACCACATCGGTTATTTGCACAACCGATGTTATATTGTTTAAGTATTTACGAAACTGCCACTGCATTTTTTATTACATCGTTTTTTTAATAAATGATGTAATATGTCGTTGTTATATTCACATTTTGCACTAGTGTGGCTGCCTCGATGGTTGCGAGATGCAGTGATGCATGGTGATGCGCAGTGACAGATCTTCGGCCAATACTTTGAGGGTGTCAAAATTTTAGTTGAATTACTCTTTTGGTCCATTTTTTCATCCAAAAATGTCATATTGGTTATCTAGTCTTTTAGTCTCAAATTGGTTTCGATTTTTAAAAAATTAATGTAATTTGATCACTTTTGTTAAATTTCTTAAAACGAAGCAAGGATATTTCATCAAAATTGATACTAGGTTTATGTCAATTACATCAACAAAGAAAACCATCATTATTCACAACTTTAGCTTTTAAGAAAAAATCACGATCCAATTTAAGTAATTTAACAAAAAAAAGACCAAGTTGCATCATTTTTTTCAAAAATCGTGATCAAATTAAAACTAAAAAAAAACTAGAGGACCAACTTCATATTTTTAAACTAAAATAAAAATCAAAAGAGTAATCCTAAATCTTTTATATAAACTAGTAAAAATAATATATTTATTTTTTTAAAACAATAAGAAATAATAAAATTATAATTATTAAAATTAAATGTAAATAACTTTTTATAATTTTATTATAATTATTTTTAAGTTAAAACAATAATTAAATAAAAAGATGGTGAAATTAAATAAATGATCCTTTAAAAATAATATTAAGAAAATAATTATTTTTATTTAAAAAATATTCAAAAGGTCAAATTAAAAAATAAATTTGGATAATAAAAATAAATTCTTATATATTAATATAAATATTTAAAAAAATTAGAATATCATATATATATATATATAAAATATATTAAAAACATTAAATTTTTAAAATATATATTTAAAATTATATAATAAATTATATAATTATAAAAAAAATGGGGGCCCATGGCCCCCTTTGTCATAAGGTAGTTCCGTCTTTGGTGATGCGCACATGGTTACGATGGATGCATGATCTGCTGTAAGAGTGGAGGAGCTACTATACTATTTGAAATCTACTCTAACAAACATCGATTTAGTCGAGCAAACCCTTCTCTACTCCAATGTTGATACGTGCGATGGGCACGTTCGGTGTTACTCTAGTGATGCGAGCAGTGCAGAGCATGTGCTCCAACAATGGATGATGCAAGGGGTTTTGGTGTTGCTCTGATGATGGATGTGTGATGAAGATGAATTAAGGATGGATTTGTTGGAAGAAGGAGATGACATGGCAACTTCTGCTTGGTCAGATCTGAGAGTGGAAGATAATGACATAAGTCATCTTCTAGTTTATCAGATTTGAAAGTGCAAAACTCTTATATTGGCCTCCTGGTTGAGTAGAACCTGACTGTTTGGATGAGTCATTTCTAGCAGTAATTATGTGTGGGCATTGACTAATATTAATGTAGGGTATGTGATGATTATACACGGGTATTAGTTAATATTGATGTAGCAATAATTATGTCTTTAATTACTATTTTTTTTCTATCAAAAATTGACCATAAAATAGCTAGCTAAGGAAGCAAGCAAGTTTCATTAAAGTATTTTTGTTAGGTTGTTAATTAGACGATGATACATTCAAAGTATTAAAGTATTTTTGTTAGGTTGAGAAAATACACAATAATTACTACATTGAAATGCATTTATGGTTTCCTGCTTTCATGGTAATCCAACCTAGCCCTGGTTGTTGGAAAGTCACACCGTTACTTTTTTTCCTCTTCTCCTTTTGCAAAATATACGGATTAGTTCATTTAATATACCACACTATATTTTTTAAAAAAATATTTAAAACTTTTTATGAATTATATAAAATAAAATTGAATTTAACAAGAATGAAATTTGTCATTTAATATATATATATATATGACTTAATTATTATTTTGGTACCTTAATTTTTTTGGTTGATTTATTTTGGTCCCATTATTCTTTTTTTCAATTTAGTCTTCTAATCTTTTAAATATGTTCATTTTTTTTAGATTTTTTAATTTAATAAACAATTACCAATCATAACCCGTCACGTGATAGTTTTTTTTAAATTTAAAAAATAAAAAAAATAAAAATTTCTCAAGTTGAAATGTGGCATAGTCATATGACACTTGACAATTTAATATTTTTTAAAATTAAAAAGAAAATTAAAAATTAAAGGAAAATTAAAAATTTCACAAAATGGCTTGTGACATGTATGGATACGGTATTAACGTCAACGGAAGGGATCAAATAGAATATTTTTAAAGAATTAAAAGATCAAATTAAACCAAAATATAATAAGTAAACCAAAATTAACCAAACAAACATTCTAAGATCCCAAAACAATAAGCCTATAAATATATATATATATATATATATATATATATATATATATATATATATATATTCATAGATTCATGTAAAAGTATTGATAATAAAATTATTACATGCAATGAATATATCCACTTTAATAAACTCATTATAGGGTTTTCTCTTTGATAAAAAATATAAATGTATTGTAATTAATACTTTATACATTTATGTAAATACAATATTATCATCTTTAACATGATATTGCCTTATTATTTTATATTCTATTTAAATTATAAATTATTTGCTTTTTAAAATTTTTGTCACTTTAAAATATGCTACGGATATAATATTTATAAGTGATTACCTTTGATGTATAATGAAATGTGTATAAATTAAGAGAAAAAATAATATTAGAATTCTATTTACGTACAATATTTTACCAATTTATTTAAAATGTAAAGAACAGAATATTAATTTATTTTATTCTATAAAGAGAGAAAAGAATAGAGAGGAGCAAGAAAGGTGTATTGCATTTGCGTGAAAGAATAAATAGATAGATAAAGTGGTGTATACTTAACCAAGATGGAAATACGTAATTAAAGAAAAATGCATAAAAAACTAAAACTCATCTAAATTATTGGTTTAGGGTTTGTATTTTAAAAACTAACCTAAATCGAAATGCGACATGTCTTTTGTTGGCAAAAGTAAATACAAGTCTAGTACTAAAGCAAGATTTTGATGATGATTAAAGAAGCCTAAAAGCCATATGGAAGTCAATATGAAAAACATGTGTTGTTATGTTTAAAGCTATCTCGTAAAGTGTAATTAGAATAGTTAGAATTAATATGCAAAGAGCAAATTTTGTTATTTCTCGAAAAATTGAAGTGATAATCGATTATCTGTTCAAAAATTTGTTTTCAGAAAATACACTGAGCGTGACTGTTCAGTTTTTGACCTAATTTTTAGAACCCCTATTTAAGGAACATCAGAGTTACTTCCAACTTACCTCTTTGAGAAGCTAGAGTACTAGTGTTGTGACTGCAAAGAGTGTTCTCTAAGTGTTCTCAAAAGAAGCTTTGAAAAACCTAATGTGGGTAGAGCGATAACTTTTCTTGAGAGGTTTCTAGGAGATTGAGTGCTGTTGTTGTTGCTAGGAAAGCTAAGGTCAAGGTTCTCTGTGTGATTCAGAGAAAGGTGTTCATCTCTTGTGTGTTCAAGAGAGGTGTTTTCTTTCCTTACTCTTTTATTATCTGATTATAATCTGATATTTGTTAGTGATTTAGTTAATCTCGTTTTTGAGAGATTAACAACTGGACGTAGGGTCTTTTGATCCGAACCAGTATAAATACTTATGTTCAATCTTCTTCTCTATCTTTTTATTTCATCTACTATTGTGTTTAAAGAAATTAATATTTGATTTAATCGATAAAATTTGGAAAAATTTTAAAGTATTAATTTTATTGCTTAAAACCAATTCACCCCCTTTGTTTTTTGTCCAAATGCTTAAACATCCTGCTGCGCGATACCAACATCTTTATTTTTTTATTTTATTATTTTATTATTATTAGTTATATAATTTATTTTTTATATTTTTAAAATTTTTTATTATTCTTTCAGACATCTAATAAAATATTTTCTTAAAAAATTAAGAAAGTATTGTAATTAAATAAAATATTCTCTAATTATTTTAAAAATTATTAAATGTTAATCATGTTTATTAAATTTTGACTTCACACATTTTATCCCAGCTCCGTCCTCGGTTACTCCGCTTTGCTAGGATGCCTCCAAACTAATTCAGGCTTTGATCCCACAACAATTTGTATTAGAAAAAAAAGGTTGAATTTCTCAAGAATTAATTAATGTTTTGGCTTGACTTGACCTTCGACCTGACTCAGCCTGGATCGATCTTTTGTTTGGCCCAACCTGACTAGACCTTCATATCGGACTAGCTCGATTTTACCTTCCACCCGACTCGGGTCGATCCAACTTGACTTTTAGGCTAACCTGACCTAACCAGTCCCGGCTAGACTTTCAGCCCGAACCAACTCGTCTTGACCTTCTAACTAACCTGATTCGACTTTTTAGACTGATAGACTTTTTTTTGTCATAACCAATGAGCAATGAGCAATTTGGGATTTAAAATACTTTCTTAAAATTTCTCAATTTCAATTTCCTTTTAATTTCCTCATTCAACATATGATTTTTCTTGAAATAATTTCAAATTCTTCAAATAAATGAATTATTCCCTTAAATTGTCTCATCTAAACACATCATTGATGTTTTTTTGTCACTAAGACGATTGCTACCCCAGAATTATTTAGTTGAAGCAACGGTGTGCCCATCTCATAGTGGGCTAAGGAGGGACAAAAGATCCAAATTTTGAAATCCAATATATAATAATTCAAATCCATATTGTTTTAACTCTATTTAAATGGATTTATCCCAATTAAACTCATATTTTAGAATTTTAACTCCAATCCACTTAATTGGATTTGGATTGAATAATTGTTTGAATTTTGAAAATTCAAATCCCAATCCACTTAACTAGATTTAGATTGAACTATTTTTTGGACTTTGAATATCCAAAATCAAAGTGTGTACAAATCGAGTCAAGATGGCTAAGGACTAGGCTGGAGGTAGGCATGAGTTGAACCCGACCGAAGATTTAGTCGACTCAACCCTGATTGTAGATTCGAGGGTTCATATGCATCGGACTCGGTTGAAGGTCAATCTTAGTCGAACTCAACCCACTCAGTCAAGGTCGAAGGTCAGCCAAGTCAACCACAACCGAATTAGTCGAGTCAACCCAATCAAAGATCAACCCCGTTGATCCCAGCCGAACATCGGTCTAAGTCATCCTAAGTTAATCCAAACCAAAGGTTGACTCCCATCAGACCCGATCGAAATTTAAACTAAGTCGAACTCAACGCACTCAGTCAAGGCCGTAGGTCGACCCAACAATAGCGTGGATAAGAAAACATGATGGGTACAAATTCATTTGATAATTTAGTTTAACTTGTTTTACCAAGGTATTTTTTACTTTTGGATCATATTTTTCTTGTTTATTGTATATATCACTAAAAAAAGCTAGAATTGTCAACAAATAATTACATTGGATTAAAATAAATTAAATTTTAGGTATGAATATATTTCATACAAATTTTATACACAAATGATTACATATGGATTTTACATAAAGGATCTTCCATCTTTCTTCATAATCTATCTCTTATGCACAATAAAACACATTCGTGTTACTCTTGAAAGTGTTCTTTTTCTCACTTTCTAGTTCTCTTTGATCTTTATTTATTTGTTTTCTCTTTTACTTTTACATTCTTTTCCTCACTAATTGATTTGATTTTTTTTCTTCTATTTCATTTACTTGATTATTTATTATTTTTGAATTTATTTGATGAATTTTTGAATGTTTTCCCTTTTGGATTTTTTTCATTAGCATTTGGAGTTTTCATTTTGTTTAGGCATTGGTTTTAATTTCTGTGCATGTGTGATTATTCTTGGTTATTGTAGATTTTTGTAAATAAGAAGAGTCAAATTATCGTGAATTTTTGCATCTAATTTTTTTTAATAAAATTTATCGAGAATTTGATGAATTTTAGCTCATTGATATTTTGTAGAAAAAGATAATTACTTGTGAGATTTTGTCATTATCAACAAATTTGTATATTTGGTATAACAACTTTTTAGTGGTTAAAATATGGGATGATATGTGGACCATTATTTATTTTGTATATTAAGTATTGACATTTATATTTGCAATCGAAATTATAATGAGATGACAAACAAAAACTCATGAATAGAAAACATGATTGAGTTACCACCATAATTTATTTAAAAAACTATGGAAATGTAAAGTGAAATGGTATGCAAAACTGGACCGAGTTCGGTAATCGATTACATAAAAAGACTGTTTTTGAAGGTGGATCCCATGAAGACTTGTCTTGTTCGTTGTATTTTTATTCAAAATGAGAAATTAGAATTACGTAATTCTTTTATAAAAATGATTTTGGTTTGGTTTATATTTTTTTATATTTTGAATTTTAATTAGTTTTGTTTATTGAAGTTTTTATTTGAATGAAATTTATAATCATCGAACAAATCTGAGACTCACATGATGATTAGTAATCTTCAAAAATATAGAATATTTATTATCAAACTTAATATGATAATTAGTAATTTTTAAGATTTTTTATAATTTATCAAAAAAATCTAAGACTCAAAATAATAATGAATAATCCATAGAGTTATTACGAACATTATAATCATCAAGTAAGTTTGACACCTAACATGATAATTAGTAGTTTCCAAAAAAAAATTATAATTGTCAAGGAAGTTCATTATTCGACATGATAATTAATTCCTTTTAAAAAAAATTCCAATAAAATTTTAACTTTGAAGTGAATTTGAGACTTAACATGATAAAATTTATAATTTTAAAATAATTTTATTATATTTTATCTAAAAAAAATAATAGTGGATCATATTTATATAAAGTTATTTAAATTATCAATTATTGAAAAAAGTTAAAATTTATTGTAAATACTAACAATTTAAATAAATGTTAAACTTTGTAACGAGCTACATGATAAGGATAGAGCATATGCATAGCCCCACATCATATATCATAAATATTTCAATTTTCTAGGTTTGAGAATAGACCGCATATGGTAAATGCCTTGGCCAACAACTGTTTGGGCCCACAATGTAATTATTTTGTGTATTACTATGCATTGAATTGAGTTGAATTGTTTTGGGCCCACAACGCATTAGGCAATGTAAATGTATCAAAAGGGCACTTATAAGAGAAACTCACAGAACGATTGAATTGAGTGCATTCTAGTCATTAAATAACAAAAGGAGATGGGCCTGCTCTATTATACAAACACAAGTACTCGCATGAAACTTCACCATTAATGTATTAAATGGGAAAGAAAACTATCTCAACGAAGCAGGACAACCTTTAATTTTTTTATTTTATTTTAACATAGTAAGATTGGACCATCACACAGTAATAGAGTAAAATACGAGCAGTTAATTAAAATTGAAATTTAAATCGTAAAATTATAATATTATAATATAATAGGATTATAGGATCGTTCGATCAATATTGTAAAATAATATAAATTATTAATTCTTTTTTATTATTTTATATATTATGTGTTCATATTTTAATCAATAAATTCAATTTAAATTAAACATAAATCTCACTAAAAATTAATGTAATTAAAATTTTACATTATTATATGAGCTGTAAATCACACAACCACCTCTCACTTAATCAACTAAACTATTGTTATAATTAAAATTAATTTATTAATTAAAAATTAATACAATTATAATCTAGTTGTAACATATTATAAAACACTACTCGATAAAAATTTAATACAATTATAATATTTTAATTTTACAGTCATAATAACTTTGTATAAATACAAAACATAATAACGTTAGGATTTATTAATTATAAGATTAATATTTATTAATTCTCATATAAATAAATCTAATAACGTTGTTATTTCTTATTTATTGTATAAATAAATTTATTGTAATATTATTTATGAACGGATAGCAAATGACTTCTTCTGATATATTTTTCTCACTAAATTTCCTGAAAATTATGAATACAATTTATTAAATTTTATTATATGAAAAAAGGTATCAAGTTATTAGGATTTATTTTCTTTTTTATTTTATTTTAGTTCTTTTCATATTCTCATATTTTATTAAGTTGATTATTTTCATACATACTATTTAAAATCTTTAAAATCTCAAAAGATAAAATTGGATTAATTTTTATTTCCAATAAAATCTAATAATTATTTTTGTTAGTAGAGCATTTCTTACTATACTAGCACTCTTAATAACTAAAAGGTCTATCATATTTTCTTTTGTTTTTTCTTATTTATCCGAAAACATTGAGAGACTATGTACTCTTCTTTCCTTTAGTTTTTGTTTAAATTTGAATGATTTATATTAAATTAATTGAATTGGAAGTAAGTATTGTGAAAGTTATTAGTTTTGTAAACTTATTTTGATTAAGAATTAATTAAGAGATTAGTTTTATTTCTATATATATGTTTATAATATATATATATATATATATATATATATATATATATATATATATATATAAATAAATGTTTGTATAAAAAGTAAAGTCTATTATGCCTCTGTGTTACCATCTCACATATCACGATCTGCAATTATATGAACCCTTCAAGTTTCTAATCAAAATCTTGATCTTAATTGTGAGGTTGTAGTTAAATTTTTTGGAGGGTATGAATGTACTAGAAATCCAAGGACATGAGCGAATTGTTTGTGTTGTAAAATGTTTTACACAATGTTATTTTCTACCGTCGTAATTTTTTTTCAAATTTGAAATTTTCACATTATATTTTTATATTATATTTTTATATTGATGATTATTATTAAATTTATTTGTCTATAGTGATTTTGAAAAATAAAAATGTTGGTGTTCTTGAGGACCCGTTTTATTCTATCAAAGATTGACAAAAGAGAAATGAGGAAGCAAGCAAGTTTCATTAAAGTACTTTTATTACGTTGTTAATTAGATGCCGATAGATTCAAAGTGGAGGCCGAGAAAATACAAATAATTAGTTCAACCTTGCCGTGGTTGTGGGGCAAACTGTAACTTTTTTTCATCTTCTTTTCTAAAATATACGGATTAGTTCATTTAATATAATGACACAATATATTTATTTAAAAAAATATTTCAAATTTTTTATGAATTATATAAAACAAAATTTAATTTAACAAGCAGTTTTCTGCTTTCTCGACAAATATATTTTATTAAAAAGAATAATTAAACTCAAAATAAATAAATAGTATAAAAATAATAACAAAAATGAAATTTATCTGATTAAAATCATTTACGATAGACACTTACTTTTATTTATATATATATATATATATATATATATATATATTAGTTTTGATATTAAAATTATTACATGAAATGAATGTATCCAATTTAATAAATATATTATAGGATTTTCTCTTTGATAAAAAGATAAATGTATTATAATTACTACTTTAAAAAATATCAGTTTATGTATACATATATGTAAATACAATATTATCAACTTTAACATAATATTGTCTTATCTTATTCTTTTATATTCTATTCAAATTATATATTATTATCTTTTTAATTTTTTTGTTACTTTAAAATATGGTCTACGGAAATAAAATTTAAAAGTGATCACCTTTTATGTATAATAAAATGTGTATAAATTAAGAGAAAAAAATTAATATTAGAATTCTATTTACGCATAAAATTTTACAAATTTTTTAAATTTATAGTCTAAAGAACAGAATATTACTTCATTTTTATTGTATAAAGAGAGAGAAAATAACAGAGATGAAGGAGAAAGGTGTATTGCATTTGCGTGAAAGAATAAATAGATAAATAAACAGTAGTGTATACTTAACGCAGATGGAAATACGTAATTAAAGAAAAAAGCGTAAAAAAACTAAAAACTCATCTAAATTATTGGTTTAGGGTTTGGATTTTAAAAACTAACATAAATCGAACTGTAACATATCTTTATTTTTCTTTATTATATATTTTAATTTTCATTATGTTGTAAAGTTGTTTTATTATTCTTTCACACATCTAATAAAATATTTTCTTAAAAAGTGAAGAAAGTATTGCTATTAAATAAAATTATTCTTTAATTATTTTGTCCTTGCTCCGTCCTTTTGCTAGAATGCCTCCAAACTAATTCAGACTTTGATCCCAAACCAATTTGTATTAAAAAAAGGTTGAATTTGCCATGAAGTAATTAATGCTTCTAATTAATGTTCGAAACTTTTCTTCCTGGAAATTATCACTTGCGTAGAAACTAATCTCATTTGCTCCCATGCATGCAAAACATTTAATGTTTTTTTCTCACTCAGATATTAGCCATCCCAAACTGTATTTAATTGCAGCCAAGATGTGTCCACCTCACCACGGTGGCTAAAGTGGAAAAGATCCAAATTTTGATGATAATTTAAATTTATATTGTTTTAAATTTATTTAAAAAAATTTATCTCAAATCTAAATTTATATTTTTTAATTTTAAATTTAATTTGCTTAACTGGATTTGGATTAGATATTTTTAAAATATTGAAAATATAAATCTCAATCCACTTAATTGATTTGGATTAGACTTATATTAAATTATTTTTTTGATTTTGAATATCCAACATTAAGGTGTGTCTAAGTCAAACCAAGGCTCTAATACTAAATGATCTGAATCTAATTTGCACAAGGACTAACTTAAGATTTTTAGGTTTAGAACTTTGTTGGAAACTTTGAAACTTAGTGAAAAGGTAAATTAGAAAGAGGTAGAAATTCCAATATGGACAGAATATTGGAACCATTGATATCTCGAGTTGTACAATTCCAATTGACGTGATTCTAAAATGAGGTGAAAGTTTACGTTTTGAACTATAATTTAGGCTTAAGAAACACTAATTTTGGGCGAATGGAACGAGAGTTATGACTATAAGATAAATCTGGGTAGAATGGGTTCTTTTCTGAGTTTGGGTGAAGAAAGAAGAAAAGGTGAATATCAAAAGGTGGGAGGAAGAATCACTCTTTTCAAGAGAGACAACACACAAAGGAGGGGAAAGTCCTTTGATACAGCCAAGGGTTCTTGAATCACTCAAGAACTTGAAAGAATCACTCTCACTAAGATAAGAGATGAACTCTAATATTTCTGAATAAACTGAACTTGTTTTCGTTAATAAAATGGCTAAGGTTATATAAAAGCTTTAACTACTGGAATTACAAAAGACCCATAAAGTACAATTACATCTCACTGAAGCTATTAATGATCTCACTATTTAATGGTTGATTGTAACTAAAATTGTGACAACCCAAAAGTCACCCAAAAGCATTCAGCTTTGCATCCTCTTGGTCTCCCAAAGGCTGATGACTAAGTTGTCAATTGGACCATTATTACAACTTGAAATAAAACTAAATTAGAGCCCATTAATTGATTAAACCCAAAAGACCCATAAATTACAATTACATCCCACTGAAGCTATTAATGATCTCACTACTTAATGGCTGATTGTAACTGAAATTGTGACAACCCAAAAGTCACCCAAGAGCATTCAGCTTTGTATCCTTTTGGTCTCCCAAATGCTGATGACTAAGTTGTCAATTGAACCATTATTACAACTTGAAATAAAACTAAACTAGAGCCCATTAATTGATTAAACAAAAACATAATTTGGTTAGCCAATTTTATAAAGAATTTGGCTATTATTTAAACAAACTAATAACTTTAAAAAAATGTCGCAAAGTGGTGCATTAGTCCTTCTTCGTTTGGGTCATGATGTGATTCATATACTGAATGAGGATCAAGTGGAATGTAGGCACGAGTCAGCCCTGAATGAAGATTAGTCGAGCTCTAGCTCCAATTGTAGATTAGAATGTTGATTTGCATCGGGCACAGTCGAAGATTGACCTGAGTCAAACTTGGCCAACTCAATCAAGGTCGAAGGTCGGCCAAGTCGACCCCAACCAACTTATTCAAGTTAGTCCCAATCAAAGATCAATCTCGTTGGTTCTAGCCGAATATCAGTTTGAGCTTGAGCCAGTCTAAATTGATCCAAACCAAAGGTTTACCGCATAGATCCCAATCAAAAATCGACCTAAGTCAACCTTAGTTCACTCAGTCAAGACCGACGGTCGACCAGAATTGACCTACCATTAGCACAAAAACATGGTGGTATAACTTGTTTGATAATTTAGTTTAGGATTAAATATGTTTTTGGTCCCTCAAGTTTCAGCGAAATTTGGAATTAGTCCCTCATCAAAACTTTTGACCAATTTAGTCATTCATCTTTCAAAATGCGTGAATTTAGTCCTTTTAACCAAATTTTGTTAAGTTTATCTGACGTTTCAAGCGCATTTCATGATAGTATTTAAATTATTTACACTGTTTGACACATTTTTGCTTCAATGTTAACTTAAATACTATCATGAAATGTACTTGAAACGTCAAATAAACTTAACAAAATTTGGTTAAAAGGACTACATTCACGCATTTTGAAAGATGAAGAACTAAATTGATATAAAGTTTTGATGAGGAACTAATTCCAAAATTCACTGAAACTTGAGGGACCAAAAACATATTTAACCATTTAGTTTACTAAGGTATTTTCTACTTTTGAGTCATATTTTTCTTATTTATTATATATATATATATATATATATATATATATATATTTTGTTTGTTTGTTTTTTTTTCTAGATTATTCAACAATAACCCAAAAAAACACAAAATAAAAATAATTTGTATTGTAATAGAAAACGTTTTACATAAAGAGAATATCTTACGATGTAATGTATATAGTATATATTTTACTATATATAGAATTAAAAATAAAGATAGCGGAAAATCATTAAGATAGATAAGATAAAATATCATCTAATAGTAGTACATAAACAATTTAATTAATCTTAATGTTACTATATATTATCTATTAAATGGTTTTTTTTTCATAATATAATCATGATCTAGAGTTAATATATTAAAAATTTTCACATGGACTTCAAATTATGGAAGTGAAAAATTAATCCACTCCAAACAATGTATCAGTATCAATCTTTGTAGAGACTTATTAAATATATTTGTAAGATTCTCTTTTAAAGTTACTTTACAAGTGTGACCCAAACTCAACTAAATATCTAATAAAGTGTAGTCTAACATCAATGTATTTAATTATCTTATGATATATTTGTTGATCAACTAAACGCAAGACTTTTGATTATTGTAGTGAATAATCACACAATTTTACATAATAGGTCAAATAGAAAAGATAATTAATGATTAAAATAATTTGAAGCTCAATTGATGCATGATAAATTATATGATTTATTATGAAGTATCATATTTTACGTTGGAAAAACAAAATCGTCTAATTTGAGAGTGAAAGGATAGGACAAGCTTCCAGTAGAGTATCCAAAAGGGTAAGAGAGATACTCCAAAATAAAAAAACAGTGACACCACGTGGTGTTTTATTTTCTTTTTCCTTTTATCTGTGAAAAGTAAACAACTACACGCATTTTGTTGATAAACAAAACAAAGCTACATGCATTCTTCTACTGTACCACATCTCTCTTACGTTATGTTATGTCCCAAGTCCCAACCAGCCAAACAACTTTTTTTCTCTGTTTTGGTTTACATAGAAATGCAATTTAGTTTTAAATGTTGTCACATTTTCACTGCACTTAATTACTTTACATGACTTTCTGCATTGTTTTAGTCCACTTTATTGCACCTATTTTTCATCCATTAGATTAGTAATTTGGTTTACAATTACTTAAATTGTGTGTGGTCAGTGGCGGACTTTAGTGTTGTTGTAGGGGCATGTCCCCTAGATTTTTATCTTTTAAAAAGATTAATGTAATATATATTATATAGATAAAAATTAAATTAGGTAAATTTGTATTTTTTTTAGACTTTTAAAGAAAATTGTTCATTAAAAAGTAGTTATTAAAGTTTTGACTATCAAATGAATTAGTTTTTAAATTAATCTCAAATTAATTAGTGAACACTTTAGTCACCAATTATAATTTTTTATTTATGATAATTACTATTTAGTAACCAATAATTTTTAATTTTATAAATTAGTATTTAAATTATTATAGTAACTAAGTATTTTTTATTTCTAAAATTGGTTTCTAATTAATGATTTTCTTCGAGTGATAAAATTAAATATAATAAAGAAAAAACAAATTTATTTATATATTTTTTATATTCTTTATTATCTTTTGAGTTTCTCACATATTCTTACTCTCACATGTTTTCTTTTGTTAAAGAAGAAAAATAGAAATTTAGACATGAATTCATCCTTTGTATTCTTATTTCTCATATGTTATATTCCATTATCGAAAATATAAGAGATAATTCTCTTCTTGTCTCACTTGATAGTGAAATATTAGTTTAATAAATAGTATTTTTTTATCTTATGAGTTTTTGTAGATTTATTTTTGTATGAATATAGAAGGAAAGAAGGAAAAATTATGTCCTATATGTTTTTCATGATAATTTTTTAATTGTGACTTGATTATCATAAATTATTTTTTTAATAATTACCTCTCAAAATTATTTATTAGATTTTGATAAATTATTTTTATTCTTAAAATTAAAAGAAAAAGGTCACTCTCTTGTTTTCATCTTCACGCTATATTTCCTTTTTATCAATCTTAAAAAATTCACCTATGTGACACTAAAGATACAATTGTTTAATTAAAGAGATCTTTTTTAATATTCAAATAATTTTGAGTATATTATTTTGGTCCCTCCAAAAATTATGGTCAAGATCTGTCGCTATGTGTGGTAACCTATTCATTATGCTTCATAGAGGAAGGTGTCATGGAGGGTTGAGATGATGATAGAGTTATGGAAAACTTTCACTTCAAAGCATCTCATAGACTGTTAAACATGGAGGATTGAGATGAGGATAGAGTTACGAAAAAACCTTCACTTCAAAGCATCTCATAGACTCTTAAAGATGTTTAAAGAAGCTAGAAAAGAATGTAAGAAGCTTGATTGGATTGGAAAATCAATTTGGAACAATTTGCTGGAACACTAAAACATGATCGTGTATCGAGAAAAAATGCGATATAGCTAAGAAAAAAGTGCATCTGAAAAGGTAGAAGTTTGCACACTCGAGGATCTATCAGCATGCTTGAGATCTATCAGCATGCTTGACCATGCTATTCATTTGGTATGATATCTTTAATATATTTTTGTATATTGATTTATGCATAATATCAAATGCTTACTTTATAATTTCTTTTGTTTGCAAACAGAGGAGCTTGGTTGCTAAGTCATATTGATGAAATCTTTCAACAAACACATCAATAAAAGACTACAAGGTATTTTGTCGATGATAGATCTAGGCACTCACCTAGACCATGTTGAGAAGGCAAGACTATCATACAAGACTTGTTCCAATCAATATTTCTAACTAGTATACTACCTCATATTGCACAAGAAGGCATTAAACACATCAAAGAGTGGATTACTTGATTTTCTTGAGTTTTTAAAGTGATTCAAAGTGAGTGAGATGAGGGAAAGAGAATTACATAATTGTTTTTATATTGGTTCACTCAATCACAGAGTTACATCCAGTTTACCAAGACAACCTGAGTCTGGTTTCCACTATAGTCAAAAGTTTTACAAATCAAACAATAAGATTAGACTTTTGAACAAAGAACCTCAAAAGATTTTGACCCATACAAAAATTTAGACAACTACCCTGAAAGAATCATACTTACAGACCTGAAATCACATAAGGTAAAACAACCAGAGGCACAAGAACATCCAAACTTGATGGTGGTTCTCCCTAGCCAACCATAAATGTATTCTTCAAGCTACTCACAAGCCAAAATGCCTTAAAGATCAATCAAGATCTTCAAACTTCACGTTGTAGCCATGTATTACAGAGAGAGAGAGAGAGTTTTCCAGTGATGAATGATAAATTTTTGCGCTCTAAAACTCAGAATTACACCTCTACTTTCGAAAACACAACATATATAGTCTGGTTTAAGTGAAATCAGTTTATTGAATTTTTCGTATAGTCAGTTGATTTTACTTGACTTAAGTGAAATCAATCGATTGAAAAATAGTTCAACTGACTGAATACATTCATACCAAAAACTATATACTACAAGTCTTTTAACATGTTAAAACTCATTTTAACATACTAAAAGAGATACACTAAGACTAACAAGACGTCTAACGTATGTCATATAACCTACCAACATGATATAACACATAATCATTACATTTAACATATTATTTTCAGATTTAATACACTAGAAACATAATCTTTAAGTTGATCTTTATCAATCTTCATCAAACACATGTAATCTTCATGCACATGGCTTTATCAATTCTTTGCTTCAAGCTTGCTTGTGCCAACACCCACAAAATAATTGTCACCATAGTGTGCTCCAATCTAAGCGCAGTCATATGCTGCATGCTTTGCCTCCATAATTGATTTTTCGTGACCTCGTGCTTCTTCTCTTCTCACGAAAACCAACAGAGTATAGTTTTTTAATTTTTGTTTAATTTTAAAACATTTTTAATTTTAATATTGATATTATGGTTAATTTTGAAACCATTAAGGCATGCATGTCATCTTGTACTCTAAACCTTGGACATAGAAATTTCCTCACCTCGTAGTTACAATTAGGTAACATGTTATTTCTGGAAGCATCTTGTTCAACAACTCCAATAATTTTGTGAAAATTTTATAGGTCCACCAATTTATTGTTTTTAAACGAAATAATTTCAAAGTTTCTGATAATTGTGTAAAGTTAGTGCATCGTGAGTACAATTGTTCCTTTGAGTCGGACTTCAAAGTGTCATATAAATGGGATCTTTCACAATTTCTGCACTAACATCACGTACCATGTTCTCTAAATGATCATTCATTCATTCTTCCACATATTCATTGGTTTGTAACGTCATAAGATTGTCTAATACTTCTTTAAGCCAAGTCCAAATTGTATATCTCCTTACTATACTGAAGATGAACAATTTATAACATATTTCGATCAAATACTGATGCACCTGATTTAAACAAGGAACACAAGGACAATAATATGTCTTATTCATCCAACTTTGATCCATACTACGTTGGTAACAAACTCTATCATTCTCAATTTTTTAATTCTCACAAGGTAGAGGGCTCTACCCATTCGGAAAAAATATTTTTCATAATTCTCTAACATGTATACAAAGAAGTTTTTCATCGTAAATTTAATAAAATTTTCCCAGCATTTCAAATTGATTTCCAAAGTACACGAAAAGAAAGTGATCACGCATGACCACAATCAAGTATGCAACCAGAGAACAACACAAAATCGTTTAAGTTGAATTTTTTAAAATTTATGTATGATCTTACAATGTCCACGTATTAAGAAATTATGAAAAATAAATTTTTCAAATTATTTGACCGAACAATTGAAGATTTAATAATATGATTAAAGTTTAATCATTTGCACTAAATCTCAAATGGAAACTAAGGTTCACTCAATATCTATATCTAAAATTATAGTAAATCTTAATATAAACTAACAATGCACTTAATTTTAATTTATTAATTAATCAAACATCTAATAAGTAATTATATAAAAATTAAGTATATAATAAATCTAAAATTAATCATATATCAAATTTAAAATAAAAATACAATTTAATCAAACACCTAATAAATTTTAATATAAACTAACAATGTTTTTTTTATCTAAATACTAACATATATTAAAATTAAGATAAAACTAACTTTAACAATACAAATATGGTACAAATTCAAATAAAACACAAAATACCAAAAAACCAACTTAAAAAAAATGTCTCAAACAAATTTCTTCCAAATCCTTCCTCAGTGTTGCAAAATCAATGGAAATGAAAAAATCAAACCAAAAAAACAACATGCAATAACAAGTGTCCAATGCCAACAAGAATTAACCTTAATTTGAAAAACAATCAAAGAGAACGAACTCTTGAGAGAAAAGGCACAATGGAAGTGGAGAAGCCAAGCTTTTAGGAGTCCAATGGAGCAATGGGCTTCTTGCATCGTCGTCGGTGCAGTGGGGGTTTTGGAGGAAGAAGAAAATCTATTCGCGTGCAACAAGTGAGGAGAGTGAGCGTTGTTGTTTTAGTTGTAAAAAAACTTAAAATTTATACCTGGCCCCTAGCATCAGACGTAAATTTGCTCTTTTATGTTTGGTGCATTAAGCTAAAATGTTAAAGAGCAAATTTATGTCTGATTCTAGGGGGTTGAACATAAATTTTGGACAATTATTTAAGAAAATGTCATTGATCATGTTCTAACGTTAGGTGCTTGCATGTCAGATGTATCATCCGTGATGGTAAGCTGGTTTTGTGTTAGTGTTTCAATGCTTTTCGAATCATCCAAAATATTATTAAAATATGTCAACTGCTTAACCACTATTCTTAATTCATTCATCTAAATGAATATAATTGTTGCTTGAAGAAGATTTTATCTGCCAAAGATTTTGAAATATACAATGACTAAAGGTTAATCCACATATTAGTTATCTCATTTACAACTTCCTTAAGTGTTTTATCCTCAAGACATATAATTATGGATATTTCAACTTTGTTGACGATGTTACTTTTCTCCACCTGAGTCAACGACACTAAAATATTTATCTCACCCTTTATCACGTTAGCACATCCTTACTGTTCAGAGATAGCTTCGATCTTTATCCTCTATAATTTGAAGTTGTTCTCACTAGATAACTTCTTAATCTCAAACTTGGTGGCGATGTCTTCAAACATTACTCCTATTGACTTTCTTCCTCTTGTTCTCATAGATGGCCAAATTCTTTGAGGGGACATACCTGAAAGATTTACTATGTACTTCGGTGAGTGAATCCACATAAGAGATCTAATATCAACTCCAACCTAAAATCTTTAAAAAAATGGTTTGTGGATCTTTCTCTTTATATATATATATATATATATATATATATATATATATATATATATATTTTATTTTTATTTTTTT
>Ga0214544_1007516_pt1 | contig 19036 bp, 7 predicted proteins | sample CNSS3metaG_FD_160074 | JGI IMG/M metagenome (GOLD analysis project Ga0214544, IMG submission 160074) | Root nodule microbial communities from cowpea collected in UCLA plant growth center, Los Angeles, California, USA - CNSS3 | ecosystem: Host-associated > Plants > Roots > Nodule | place: USA... | reverse complement strand
AATGCCACACACACACACACACATATATATATATATATATATATATATATATATATGTATATATATATATATATATATATACTATTAATTTGTAAAGGGTTATTCTATGTGTTGGTTTCTTTTGAAAGATATAAATTTTTTCAACTGATTATAACTTAGATAGCAAGTGATTTTTTTTATTTAATATATTATCTTTATTTTAAGTTTGCTTTAACATAACGAAAAGTGAAATTCCAATGAACTTGCCAGTGTAAAAAAATTCGAAATTAAAATTGCTGAATGGAATTAAGAGAAGTTCATATAATATATATATATATATATATATATATATATATTCTTTTTGGAGTAAACACTGATCTTTTTTTATGAAATATAAATCTTTCGAACAAATGCAGACAAACCGTGATAGACCACATCTTTCTCTAAGAATAATCTTGAGCACTTACTTTTATTAATAAATTTTATAAAATTAATAAAATTGAAACGTTGAATATAAAATATCATATCTTTTGCATCATGAATATAAAGTTAAAGAAAAAATAATAATTCAACCTCTAAATAATTTCATATTATCCTCTAGATTGCTGACTCAAATTTTAAATAACTTGAGTATTCGTGTACGTAATCTTATAGTTAACATTTATATATGTATTTTTTAATGTTTATAGAATTAAAAAAAGGTAAATGATGACGTGTCAAATAATTTATGAATTATATGAGATTTTATGTTCTACATATATCAAAGGAATGGTTGAATTCATAACATTATGAAGAAAAAAACATCATTTTACGTACTATAAGTGCATAAAGGTTAGAGTTTTTAAAAACAAAAAAGTCTTGAAAAGTTAATAAATATTTAAAAGATATTTTCATTATAATTAAATTTTATTTTAATTTATTGATTTCTATGTTTATTCTCATTTTAGTTTTGCTTTCTTCCATTTTTCTATTACTTTTACTATGTCAATAAGCCAGTATAAATATCTTTTCTATTTCTATTACTTGCATGTTCCAATTCCAACTCACGACGACCATTTATTTAGACTATTATTTTATATGCTGTGATTTATTTATTTTTTTTAATCTTTTTTACCATTTTCAACTCTTTGTAAGATCAAAAACAGTTTTCTTATCGTCAAAGCCGAATTTCCCTTTCTGCCAGAAGATCAAACAAAAGTGAAAGTATCAGCTTTGAACATAGTTTAAATTATTTTCTATATAAAATCACCTTTGCTTGTGATAAGAATACAAAATCAATGCTAAGTGCAATTTTAAAATCTGTCTCATGACTATGGAAATAAATGGAGAGTGATGAGATTAAAGCCAAGAAAAGAGAGTTATGAACAACATATACATCACTAAATTAAAATCAGTTTTAATTATAATCAAATATTATTTAAAATTTTGCTATTTTTTAAGATTTTGATTGATTAAAGAAGATATTTAAAAACTTTACTATTATATGAATGGTGCAAAAGGTTAACAAACTCGAAAAACTATTAAGAAGACAGGTTAAACTTATTTCATCTTATTTGTCTTTGCAGATATTTATTGAAAATTTTGTCTAAATAAAGCTAATATTTGTAATTTATTTCTTTCCTTTGATCTTATTTATTGAATGGATTCAATAATCAAGTGAATGGGATAATTACATAGAAGGAAAATAACAAGGATTAGGTATAAAATACTCATTAAATTTGTATCTGCAAAAAAAAAAAGTAACAAGTGCAAAAATCTTGTGATCAAATCAGCTATTTTCCATAGTAAAAGGTGTGAAAATTAATTATTAATATTTGTGAAACACAGAAATGCTTGGATTTGATTTGATTATTTATTTAACCAACAAAGGCAACACGGTTCGTAACCATCCTGTAAATAGTTGTGCCATTTAATGTTTAGAGAGATTAAATCAATTTAATTCTAGGATTAATGATTTAACGGTTGCCAAAGGAATTTTTGTATAGAAAAGACAAGAAAAATATTCTTCTAAGAAAGCAAGAAAACATTAACCTTCTGAAGTTAGAAATTCCTTTTTTTCTGTGTACACACAATTTCATTTGGTACACAGAAATTCCCTTGAAATATTGGGTTTATTTTCCTTTCTAGTATGGTTTATTTCATTTGAAGTGAAAAAAAAAAAAATACAAAGTGAAGGATGTATTTATAAAATTGTTTTCTTTTAACCAGTATATTAAACTATTTGAATTTATCGAAAGAGTTTAAAAATTTCACAGAGTTTGAAATTTAAGAGCTACAATTTTTTTTAATTCAATTATAGGAATTGATATATTTTTTCAACTTAATAAAAAGAAACGGAATTATTTCTAACGTACAATTATAGCTTAACTACAATTAAGTAAGTGTAGTTATGTATTTAATTTTTTTTTTTGTTTTATTTTTCCATTTCCATCATATTATTTAACCTATTTAATATTTTTCTTCTATATCTCCATCGTTATCTTCCAAATACTTAAGTTGACGTTAAAATAGACCGAACCTATTTTACCAAAACACCCCTGTCTTTCCATTCATATTACGAGAGGCATATCTATTCACACGCTTCTGCAAAGTTCTCGTGTTGGCTTCACCTTTTCTGTAGACGATAATGCCCTCATGTTGTCACATATATTACCGAAAAAAATTCCTTATTCTAAAACCCGCTTTTCTATTTTTTTTCCTCGTATACGAAATTTTCAAAGAATTATCTTTTTTTCATATTCTTCAACTTGTTTTTTCTTATGTGGTGTGATGCTTTTGAGACTGAGCTGGTCAATATATTCATCTTACAAGTCACAAGCTTGGCATATTCTAATAACCCTTTCAAATATTATATATTTTAAAAAAGACAAACAAAAAAAAAAAGAAATTAAAAGGTTGAACAGAAAATTCGTAGCGTAAAATTGCTTGAATATTTAGCAATCAAATAAAATAAAAAACTTTTTTAATCTTAAAACCCAATCATTGACCACTTTGTAATTTGACTAACACCATGTATGATTAAGTTTAGAAAACTTACGAGGAAAGACACAATAATCTTAAAATTCAAGCTAGATAAGGCTCTTTGCCACCTTGTAGTACACGTGTGGAGGTCATAAGCCATCACCCTCCACTAAGACTTTTTTTTTTTTTGTTTTTTTTTTCTTTTCATAGTTGTTATGGGTCGGTTCAATTATTTTGTCACATATAATGCCACCAAAGATGTGAAATGTAACCAACACCATACAATATTAGTGCAAAAATCTAAGGGTTTTCAAGAAAATTAAATTCATATCTCGGGTCATCATCATGCTAAATTATGATTTATTTTTATTAATTGAAACCTCCCTTGTACACACATTCAACCCAACAAATTATGAATCCTTATCACCATATTTGGTGCCACCCCAAAAGGTTCACAATATAACACTTACCCTTAAACACTAAAAATATTTGTTCAATCCAACAATAATAGCAGCAACCTAACGATAAGCACATATTCTCCTTAAAGCTATAAAATATTTTTATTCATAATTTTGCGCCCACCAAAAAATGCAACCTAGAACAGTGGCACCCTGGTAATTTGACCACCCGGTCAAGGATAAGTTTGGACACAAAAAAAGGAAGAAAAAAAACCGAATATATGAGCGTTGTTTTGTCCGTAGTGATTTAATGTGATTTTTATTGTGTATAAATATAGAGTGAAGGGAGAAAAGAAAGGGTGGAGAGAGAAAAACCGAAGAAGAAGAAGAAGAGAGAAACTGAAATAAAATTAGTATGGATCATATGTTACGTTGTGTTGGGACAATACCCAAACTTTCGTTTCTTTTGCTACTTTCTCTGCTTCTCTTCAGTTTCGTTAACGCAGCCTTCGACCTCGCTACTATACCCTTCAACGATGGCTTTTCTCCGCTCTTCGGAGATAACAACGTTGTTCGCTCCGCCGATGGCAACGGCGTAAAACTCCTCCTCGATCGCTTCACAGGTAAATGTTACGTCATCTACGTATGATCACAAATTAATTAAGGTTTAATGTTTTATTTTATTCCTTTTCTGTGTTCTTTTTCTCAACATTAATTCTTATATCGTAATGAAACAGGTTCGGGTTTTATATCGTCGAATATGTACAACTATGGATTCTTCAGCGCCAGAATAAAGTTACCGTCGAATTATACTGCTGGTCTTTGCGTGGCCTTTTATGTAAGTAAACAAGGTTTTCTTTTAAAGCAAATTGAGAACAAAAATTTGCAGACATCAATGTTTCTTTTAAGTGATTGTATAATTATAATAATTTTCTGGGGGGAATGGTATGCATTTTAAGAAAACATGAATTCCGGATTTTTAATGCTTCTTCGTCTTCTTTATCTTTACCTTTTTTTTTAAATGATTAGTAAAACACGCTAAATATTAGTCAAGCGTCCTTTAATTTGCTGAAGAAACTACCGAACTTGTAGCAAAGTCAAAAACAGATTGATGGTCGGTGAACTCCATTCAATTTACGTCAGAATTTTAGTAGTTTTTTAATGAACTGTTCAAACGGTGAACTACGAATGATGGCTTAGTATAGCATGCTTGGTTTAACAAAGGCTTATTATTATCACTAGTATTTCAGTATTTCTTTTTGTATTATGAAAAATTAGGTATGAATACATTTGAATATATATCCTTAACAATAGATTAGAATTGTGATAATTTTTAAAATTCTGTTCATGGTTATCATGGATGGTTAATTTTTCTCTCTTTCCTGGTACAGACATCAAACGGTGATGTGTTCGAGAAGTCGCACGATGAGTTGGACTTTGAATTCCTGGGAAACATCGGCGGAAAACCGTGGCGGTTTCAGACGAACTTATACGGCAACGGCAGTACGAACCGTGGGCGTGAGGAGCGGTACCGTTTGTGGTTCGACCCGACGAAGGAATACCACAGATACAGCATCCTTTGGACAGCGAAGAATGTGATGTAAGGGTTTGTTTGTGTATTTATGCGGCGTGATTATACATAATTTTGTGTGTTCATACGCATTGATTGGGTTGTTTGTGCTTGAAATACTTTTTTGGCATGCGATGGGATTCAACTTTAACGTGGCGTGTTTTGGTATTGAATTGGTTTTGTTTGACTTAACGTGAGGGAGGAAAGGGTTTGGGGTTGCGTGTGGGATGCGTCGCCCTCATCAACAACAACAACAACAACAACTTGGTCTGGTTTGGTTTGGGTGAGCTAGGAAGGTTCAAAAGCATATACTTTTCATTACTAAAAGGATGGTTTAGATGGTAGTGTGGGTTTCGAATTCAATCATTATTTTCCCAGTTTGAGACATAGTATAATTGGCCCACACTCATGGCCAACTTGAATTTTGTTTGATGTGCCTTTTTAAATTATTCTTATTTTTATTTTAATTCACGTATGCATATACAGTGATGATGATGATAGATTAAACAATCATCCACTACTTTTCCCCACTTAAATCTGTGCTTATCCTTATATTTTGTGTATAACACACATGTGATATGACTCTTTTGTTTTGAGTCATACGTATCCATCACGCTCCTTCTCCTTATAATGCCTTGCCAAACCTTTGAATTCATTCTCTACCCTATTATCTGCCTAATTGTGGGGCTTTATTTTTCTTAATCAAACTCTTACTGCATAATTATAATTATCAATCATGCCCTTTGAAAAGCATAATTTAAAATTGTACACCACAAGCAGAAGGGTATTGCTATTGGTCCAACTCCAACTATTCTTCGAATCAGTTCACACCGTATAATGAAACATGTGATCTTTCTTTGTTTAATCTCTTCAAAACTTGCCACCAAATGTTTGTATAAGATTACCGAACTAAAGCAAGCTCATAGATTCCTACACCGTTTGCCAAACCCCGTTCCCATAATTCCCACCTAACTCAACACTAACATAGCTGGCAAATATTTTTTATTTCACGGGAATATATACTCTACTTTGTTTCTGATTTTTGTAATTGATTATGTTTATGACTATATTTTTGAATTGGTGCAGTTTTTACGTTGATGAAGTTCCGATTAGAGAAGTGTTACGAAGTGAGAAAATGGGAGGTGATTACCCATCGAAGCCAATGTCACTGTATGCGACCATTTGGGATGCATCAAATTGGGCAACGTCTGGTGGTAAATACAAAGTAAATTACAAGTATGCACCTTTTGTGACCCAATTTAACGACCTAGTCCTTAAGGGTTGCTCCGTCGACCCCATCCAAGAGGTTTTCGACCGCCAAGGTTGCTACGGCCAACACGAGGATCTCGAGGCTCAAGACTACGCCGCCGTCACTCCCATGCGCCGCCTCGCCATGCGGCGCTTCCGCCAGCGTTACATGTACTATTCATATTGCTATGATACATTAAGGTACAACGTGCCACCACCCGAGTGCGTCATCGTACCCTCGGAGAAACAAAGGTTTAAGGAGACCGGGAGGTTGAGATTCGGCGGCAGCCACCGCCGGCAGTCACGGCGGAAGGGCCGTACAACAAATATGGTGGTTGATACCGATGAGGGTGATATGTGATTATTGATATATTGAGATGTATATAATAGTGTCCATTTTTTTTGGCTTTATTATTTGTGGGTATTTTGAGATTATATTTATTTGTTGAGGGGCATAAATAAACTAGTCATTATATCTGCTTTTTATTTATTTTTGAATGAATGCATTTTGGTGTTATGCTTTGTGTTAGTATATATATGGCTTGATTCATTTGGTGGAGAATATATATCTATGGATGAGTGCGCGAAAGAATAAGTCTAAATATTTTGTGTGTCAAAAAATGCATGGCTGGTCATTCATCAAGCTGCATTAGTCACTAGTCACCACGTATACCCTATAACATTATATTTTAATTTCCAATTATATTTTCTATACGGACAAAACTTATATATACTATAAGGATTATGTCAAACTTTAGGTTATATTTTATTGTTATGTATATTAGTCTGACATACATAAAAGTGCTATATTATAATTTACTGTGAGGTTTTTCTCTGAAGTTAAATTAAAAATAAATATAATTTTTAAAATGAATAAATAAATATCTGAAATATTAATATTAAACAGTAGAGAAATTAGTTACATGTCTTTAAGTTCTTATGTTTACTTTTAGCCTTGGAGTTTTGTTTTTGTTTTTTTATCGGCCAAAAAGATAGTTACAGGAATTACAAAAGATACGAATAAATAGTTTTGGAGTTTTGTAACCTCTTACACCCGTGCCGGACTGGGTTTATTAATTCAACGAGTTACATTTCATATAAAAAAAAATAAAATAAATACAAGAGAAATTGAGATAGAGTATTTTATTTTAGCCTAAGAAAATAAATTAATATTTTAACAAAATATCCGTAACATTATACTGCTAAAATATGGAAGCAACTAGGAGAATTTAATCGTTAACTTTAATTGAGATATTCAACAATATAATTATGTATTTCATATTTACAAAATAGTGAAAATTTTAAATTTTACAATGTTATGATTTGTGATTAATTAAATTTAAATGATAATATTTAAAAATGAAAATAAGAGATGCTTATCAGAAAACTATATACAGACTGAGATAAAAACGTTTAATTTGTTTTACTTCATTTTCAGTCTCCAGACGCGTTATTTTTTCAGTCTCCAGAGAATTTTCAAAATTATCGTTTCTTAAAATTAAACAATTACCTTTATAATTTTAGTCGTTCTTATATTCCCAAGTTAATACGGAGTCATGTGTTTAAGATTTAGTACATGTTTTATTAGTTTACTGAAAAAAAAAAACATATTTAAGATATTGTTTTCTTAAAATATCAGATATACAAGAAGGAAAAAAATCTCCTTCTAATAAGAATATGATTTTCGAGAATGATCAAATTTAGTTATTATTCAACTTTTAAGAGTAATATATTAACTATTAACTATTGAAAGAAAACTTTAGCAACTTCATAACTAATTAATCATTAACTAACTTTTTTTTTACTTATTTATGTATGAACACTTAGAAAAAAATGTTATACGAAATATTTTGTTCTCTTCTACTCAAATTAATTTCCCAAAAGTTTTAAAATGCTTTCAAATGCCAAACATAACCTAAAGTTATTATCACGGACGTTGGCAAATTGTATTTTCTTTCCTTTTCTATGGGCCAAACGTTGTTGGTTGTGTATTTAAGCACAAAACTAATTACAAATCGTCAAAGTGATTGAAAATTAAAAAGAATAAGAGCGACCACTATGAAAGTTAGTGCCACAAAAGTTTTAGGTTTTGAAATGACATTGAACCTACCTGTTGCTAGCTTACACTAATTAATATTCGTATTAATAACCTTCTTCATTGGTCCAACATCAATTGAAATGACTATGAACTTTATTAAAAAAACAATGATACTTTAATTTATTTTTTTTCATTTATTTTTAATTTACCAATTTAATTATGACTAGATCATCATATCACGTCACTAAAAATATATGATGCATCAAATCCACTTAATGTTAATATGATGAGATTACGATGATATATTGTGATAGAAAATTGTGAAAGAAGATAAAAAAGAAATATATTTATGAACTTAATTAAATCTTTTATACAAATTTAAAAGACCGTGCTTCTTCTTCTCTTTATTTATTTTGAAAAAAGAAATTATTTGACACTATATGGTCATAAAAAAATAATTTTTTATATTTTTAAACAAAGAGAGAAAATAAAATATTAAAAAGTACTGTCAAATGAGAGAAAAAAAAAATGTAGATGTCAAAATATCATTTTCTTCTCTATATACATACACATATATTGTATCTATTACATATAAATAGTATATATTTAGAATACTGTAGTATGTTAAATAACTTGTATACGTATGACTAGTATGCACGAGATTTATTATAACGTATCTTAATATTTAACTTTGATTTAAGTATATTTAAATTAAAATAATAATATTATTAATATGATTTGAAGTAATAACAATAATAAGTGTTAAGAAAATTGGCATACATTTATTAGAATATTAAAATGAATCATCATCGACTATTCGTGTAAAATAATTTGACATGTGGAATGAGTTTATTTTTAACGTATTGACGAAAATAAGTAACTTGTATCCAAAAAAAATATATATTATTTGTAATTGAATTTTTGAAATAAATATATAGAAATTATTATAATATGAAACATATAGACTTAGTATTTGCTTCAAATTTACTGTTTTATAATCATGCAAACGAAAATAATAACAATATATAACACACTACACAACTTTTAAAACTTATAATACCATAATAGTCCAAATTGCCTACTTTATTTAATATTATAAAGGAAAGAATTTGGTCAAAATCATACGAAAATCAAAAACCACTAAAGTGAATCAAACTCGTAAAATTTTAGACGATAGTAAATTTTAGTGATAAAAAATTACTAGTCATTATAATAATCATTTTAGATATTAATTAATAAAATAAAAAATTATTAATTATTAAAATAGTCATTATTATGAATAAAAAATTATAATTGAAAATAATTTAGAAACAGCATAAATCTTAGTGGTTAATATTTAGTGATTAATTTTTTTTTAGCCAAAACAAAACCTTACTAGCTTATATTTGAAAACCAATTTAAAAAATAATTATAATTTTTTATTTATCATAATGAATATTTTAGTAATCAATAATTTTTTATTTTGTCAATTAGTAAATAAATTGAGTACTATAATGATTAACAATTTTTTATCACGAAAATTAATAGTTAATAAAAAATTTTACGTGATCTTACACAAAATCAACAACAATTTCAAAAACCTTTTGAAACCTAATGTTGAATATTAGAAATCATAACTTTATGAAAAGAATTTGAGATTTGAAATATAAATATAAATATAATTGATGTTGATTTATGTAAAGTTATTACCTAGCTGCGTAAGTAAGATGTGAAATGTTTTTATATAGAATGTTGTGGAGAAGTTCTTAGTTACCCATTTCAAAGAGGCAAAGCAGTTGTTGAATTCTAATAGTTGCAGTTAAGCTGCCACACGTAACCATGGCAGAATTTAACACCTATTTCTTGACCAAGCACTAATACTTACCTCTGCAACACCTTTATTTTCTTCTCACAGAAAAATTCTTGATAACCTACAATAAGTCATACTAATAATTGGGTAGGTTAAATGTACTTATTGATCAAATACATATTGTACTAGCCAAACTCTTATAGGTTTTTGCTTTTTGTACCTCCATCATCACTAACTGCACTCTATCCTAACAAAGAAAAAGAAAAAGGGTAAAATATGTTTTTATTTCTTAATTTTCAGTAAATTTTGGAATTAATCCATTTCGAAATTTTTGATCAATTTAGTCATTTATTTTTTGATATACGTAAATTTAGTTCTTTTAATAATTTTTTTTTTAAATTTATTTAACATTTCAAACGTGTTTCATAATAATATTTGAAACATTAAAGCAAAAATGTGTCAAATATTATAAATAACTCAAATACAATCATGAGATACATACAAAACATCAAATAAATCTACTAAAATTTGATTAAAAGAACTAAATCCATGTATTTTGAGAGATGAATGACTAAATTAGTTCAAAATTTTGAAATGGACTAATTCTAAAATTCTTAAAAATTAAAAATTAAAAACATATTTAACCCAACAAATAAAACTAAAAACCCTTTCCTCGTTGCATCACACCATCATTATCGTTCTCGCTATAAAGGAAGAAGGGAAGAGAGATCGTAAAGGAAGAAGAAAAAGAACACACTGCAGAAAAAAACATATTCTGAAAAACTAGTTCCAAAAATCTTGTTCAAGAATGTATTTCATGTGCTTAGAAAATCCATTCAAAAAATCCAATTTCAAAAATCCCGTTATGGAAATCATCTTCCAGAAATTTCACAAAATTTATTCCAAACGATTTTCAGAACATCTAATCCAGAAATAAAATTTTTTAAACCAGGGGTGCACCAAGTAATTATAGAGGTGCAAGAAGAAAAAGTCTAATCTTAGCATATGTACACTAGAAAGTGGAATATAAACTTAAATTAGTTTTACAAATTTGATTGTACTAGATTTACATATTATAATTTATACTAAATTTATTTTGAATATTTATATATATTTTTGGATAACCATTTTATTGATAAGAAATAAAGTATATATAACAATAATGAATTTCACTAACTATAGTAACATCACTCTAACGTTTTTTTCATTCAAAAAATTTAAATTCTAAAAAGTTTGAGTCTAACATAATTCAAACCAACGATATATGGTAAACATTAACAAATTATCTAACTTTTTTTTATGAAATGGTCATCTTTAATCTAGACAATTATATTATGAAGAATAAAACATTTCATATAATGCAGATGTGTATATAAAATTTAAAGTGAAGACTTTTGCTAAGTTGAAAAATCTCATAAGTTGATTCACCTCATCAAGTGTACAACTGTGATGCTTGAAAGCAGTGTATGTACACGCTGTAGACAGAAAAGCTTGCCCCAATTTCAAAACCATTCTCAGTCAATGGCGCATTAGATACTCAATTTCTACGAGTGCCACTAAAGAAGGGAAGCGAAGACTATACTGGAGAAAAATCCAAAAAAAAACTAACAGGTGAAAGTAACAGCTTTTAGTTGTATTTGAAGCAACACGCTGAATGGAAAATATATATCACTTTTTAACTATTATTAATTAAGTTTGAACAATATATATCAGTTTTTTCACGTTGAATATCATAAAGTCTTGTCACAGTTCGATACACAGCCAAAAGAGAAGCAATGAAAAAAAAAATGTATGATTCATTCCTTCTTGTATGATGAACAAAAGAGAAGCAATAATAATGAATGGTAACTACAAAATCTGATGAACAGCAGGGCAGTTTGAATTACTTACAAGTGCTACATGAAAAGTGTGCACAAGAAGTCAAGGGAATTGGAATGAGCCTCCAATTTGAGTGCTACCAGAGGGAGGATCAATAGCAACCCAAAGGAGTGAGATAGTGATTGATATTAGACCAGACCATACAAACACAATGGTGGGTGTCCTACCCCTTCTACCCATTAGCCCTTTAGCAAAGGGATACAAATGAGCCAAAACCCAAAAGCTGAAAAACACACCTCCAAGCAAACTGCTCCATTGACGATCCTCACTGTATATTGTTCTGCTAACAGCAACGGCAATGGCTATCAGATTAACCATCATGATTGTGATGGGTGGTATCATAAGAGATGTCCACTTCAGAACATAGAGATCGGCGTATTCGTCATTTTCATCATCACCAGCAGATTTTGATGTCAAGGTGAATGAAATCTCAATGCCAGCCATCACCTTCAGCAGACCCTGAAGCACTGCAGCAAGATGAGCACTGGTGCCTCCAATCAACCAGAACTGTTCATTCCTCCACCACTCTTCAAGCGCAATGCCAGACCACTTGATCTCCAACACAGCAAGGATGACAAGGGTCAAGGTTATCCCCAAGAGGTAAACTAGGAAGTTCACTTGAAGGCTTTGAACAATGAACTGGTCAGTGAAGAGTGAAAGAGCAGGAAGGAAGCAATACACGATAAGGAAGATGGAAGTGAAAGGGTAGATTCCAACATTGAGGTAAGCAATCCGTTGCAGAAACTTCAATCTAGAGCTGGCCAAAAGAGCATTGTTGCGTGAAAAGAAGATCTCAACTGAGCCTGTTGCCCAACGAAGAACCTGGTGAAGCCTGTCTGTGAGATTGATTGGAGCAGTGCCGCGGAATGCATCCCTTTTGGTTACACAATATATAGACCTCCATCCCCTGTTGTGCATTCTATAACCTGTCACAACATCTTCGGTAACTGACCCGTAAATCCATCCAATTCTAATGCCCCATTCGGTCTTGTCCTCGTACCAGCATGAGATCACATTGATGGCCTCAGCAACAGTAGCAGCATCAAGAGGGTCCCGAGGGAGTGTTAGAGCACCTTGTGGACGCCCATATTTGATGGCTGAATGATCAGCAAGGGGGAGCCCTTGGAACTCAGCCACCCTGATTGAATCAACAAGAAGACTGGAGTTTCCAAATTTCTTCGGAACAAGAGCAGTGAACATTTCTTCATCCTCGATTTCATTATTCCTCAATGACAATGACTGTTCTTCAGCAGCACCAGCTTCGGAGACAGATGCCACTGTTGAGGATTTCTTATTCTTTTTACCAAACCAACCGGTCTCTTCCTTGATCCGGGGTGGATCAAAGCCATAGAGAGCAGTTCTTCGGAATAGGCACCCTGTGCCAACATATACAGGACCCTGAATTCCATCAAGAGCACGCATGTTGACATCAAAGAAGACAGTGTTGTGATTGGCATAGCGATCATTCGGGTCTATCCCTTCAAACCTTTGAGGAAATTGGACATAGCAGAGCCTGTCTCCACCACGGTCCATCATGAAGCACATTCCTTCTCTCAAGGCCTGAGAGTTATATATGTAATGGTCACAGTCAAGATTGAGAATGAAAGGGCCATTTGACATTACGGCTGAGGCTCGAACTAAAGCATTCATGGCTCCAGCCTTTTTGTTGTGATCGTAACCGGGTCGTTTTTCACGAGAAACATAGACAAGCATAGGAAGACGAATATCAACTTCAGTTAAATCCAAGCCAGTTGAATCTGATGCCGTGCCAGTAAGTGGTTCATCACTTGGGGGTTTTAACATTACCTGCATTCGAGAGAGAGCATATGATCATTACAATCAATGTTTTACAACAAAATATGAACAAGGAATGCGTTAGGCTAATGCATAATGAGAGTTTTAAGTTTTAACCACTGAGGACCTGAAGCTTGGTATTACAGCTAACAAAACCGAGATGCAAGATATTGAATACTAATGAACAATTAAAGATTGATAATTACCTGTATGATGCTGGCATGATCACCCCTGGAATGCTCTGGTACAGCATTTGTCCAAGTCCCAGGCCAGTGAGTACCATCAGCCATCCATGTAGCTTTAGGAATTTTCAAATTCTCTATTGGTTCTTCATTTTCATTCTCTCTCCGTTTCCTCATGGCTTTCAATTCTTGACTAGCGTTATAAGCATCAGCGCGCCGCCTGATTGAATCAGGAAGGCCATTAATCCGAACCTTAAACTCATCATACTCACGCTTCACTCGTCTGCGGTCTCTCACAAAGTCAGAGCGTACTTTGTTCTTGTAAGGGTCTCTCTTGAGATTAAAATAAGATTCTGGGTTCCTGGGTTCAATGTCATGCTTCCGGCAGAAAGGAACCCACAAGTTGGCAAAACTCGCAGCCTCTGCCATGGCCTCAAAAGTTAGGAGCGCGCCACCATCATCAGAGACATAGCAAGAGAGCTTCTCAACAGGATAATCAGCAGCTAGAATGGAAAGAATGGTATTGGCAGTAACAAGTGGTGGCTCTTTTTCTGGATCAGCAGTTGACACAAACATGTCTACTCCCGGAAGATCAGACTTCCCTGTAGGATTGGAGGGATTAGGAGTTTCAAACTTCTCTTTCAAAACATCAAGATCAGCAACACGATTTACGGGGAAGAGCTTAGGAAACTGGTCAAGCACCCAGGAGAACGCAAACCAGATTTCACAAACCACTGACATGCCCCACAGCCAGATTGCATCATCATTGGGGTTTTGCACCCTCCACTTTAGAAAGAAAACTAGAATCACTAGCCGAACAAATATAATGAGCCTGAAACTCAAAATAGCAAGGTTAGTTTTAGATTAGTTATAGTTAACACGTTGATTCAGATACTATTACTAATATATATAACATATACAAAACAGTAGTCAATACCAGAAGCAAGACAAAAATAATATTAATAGTAACTATAACAAGAAAACAGTCAAAGTTATGAACCAGAAGCAAAGCACTTTTTTGTAACACATGATTGTTTCACCCATTCACTGTCTTCCTTTGAAAAAATAGATGTTTATGAAATATCTAATTGCTCAAAAGAGGATCATTTGCAGAGAAAGCTAAATCAAATTGAATCCATAATCCATAACATAAAACAAACATTACACTGAACCAGCAATGAGAAAGTCCAACCTCACAAATGCATCTCCACTAGCATTGCAAAAAAGCAGGGTAAAAGAATTTAAGAGGAAAAGAGAGTCATACCGATAAGGACTGAGAATTGCAGCAGAGATACTCAACTTGCGGGTCAAGGGCTTCCACTGCTTTTCCTTGAATACATTAGGATCACCCCCCATCCATTCAGAAGCAAGACTGGCATCAGGTTCAGACTCTTTAGGCCACATAGCATTCCCATATCCATAACTCCCCTTGCTTTCAAACAACCACTGAGCATGATCAAACTCATTAGTCTGGCTCCTCGTCAACGCCCCTGATTTCATAACCGACAACCTCCTCTCCATCTTATTAACCCCACCACCAGGAGGCAAATTCACCTCAGGCTCATTGTAAGGCTCCTTGCAACCAGGGCAAATCCCCTCACCAGCTCTCAAAGCATCTCTGTAACAATCCCTACAAATCTTGTAACCACACTCACAAGGAACTACATCCAACCCTCTTTCATCAGTCATGACCTTTCCATCACACCCAGGCACTGCACAAGAGGACCCTTTTGCACCAGCCATCTGGGGGTGGCTCGATTCCGACTCAATCACCTTGTCCTTCAAATGGGCACGTGTCAGCTGGTTAAAACCACCGGTGAACATAGAACTCGAAGCGTATTGATCCTCCGCTCTCCGAGAACTCGACCTCTCCAGAGAAATCTCCATAGGCTGGTTATCAGGCGTCGGAGGAATGTGAACCGTGTAGGTTGCAAGGCCAACACTCCCATTCTCACCCTCCTGATCCAAATCATTGCTCAGCTGCGTGATTTTCCGAACCATAGAGGATCCATGCTTGAATTTAGAAGCCATGGCAATGAACAAAAACAACAACTCTGCAGCACCTGTAATTCAACACCCCCACACACTACTTCATTTTATATAAAAGATGAAACTTTAGAATTGTTCAAAAATACCAACAAATTCAAACACGAAAAATAATAAATAAAGAACAGCTCAAACCCCGGTGAGAAACTCTGCGTATGTCAAGTGGCGAGAGGGAACACGAGAATTATAAAGAATTGCAATGCGAAAGAAAGTTTCTTTAAAATGTCTTACCAACTCAAAGACAAATAACCAAGCGCGTGTCTGACGCCGTCAAGTGTCAACCTCTCTCAACAGAGGGAGCAAAACAAACAGGACCGAGTCCAACACAGATAAGGATTTTAACCTATAAACAACAAACGTCACAGAACCAAATCCAGTTAATAATTCCAACACAGAGAGACATAACATAACAGATCACATCGTCGTCCACATTTAAATTAAATAATAAATCAATGCCGGCCGGCAACCTTAAACGTACTTGAACTCAAAATTTCAGAGTCGGTTTTGGAAGTTTGGTGAGGGAACGAGAAAAGGGTGTTTGGTGCTTTTACCGAATTGACGACAGCTTTTACGGCGGGGAAAAGGAAAGGGAGAGAAAGAGAAGAAGGATGTGGTATGAAGTCATATGATGTTCCAACAATGTGCCAATGATCTCGGTATCTGAGACGACAAAAGAATTTGCAAGTAAATTAGCGTGATCGTGATCTTTTATTACTGCGGAGAGGTTCTTTCGGGAACTACGAAGTGTCTGATTATATACGAAATCGAAATTTGCTTTTAATCCAAACGCTTTCTACGCGGAAGGATCAATTTTCTACTGCGCCGAACTTTACGTGTTCTCTCTTTCTACTGCATTGCAGTGTTACCATGTTTTTTAACGACACAGACTTGTTAACTTTTCTAATCTATTTAAGGAAAAGTTAATGGAAAGATAAAAATTAATTAATTTCATAAAAAATTTATCTAAGCAACATTTTATTTAAGGTTACTGAATGCATTTTATTGACAAAATTAATGTATTGAGTTTCTTTATTTAGATTAATGATTTTGTTTTTTTATGATTAAATATTTTAATTTTTAAAATTGAGTTATTATTATTAAAGGGTTTCCCGTGTAGATTATTTTCATATATTTTCATATGACTGTAATGATTCTATTTTGACATGTCAACGAATAGTTGTTTTAGAGCTGGATCATTGACATGGTGTTACATTTATCATATTATAGGTACGGAATTTTGTCTTCGGTATCATCTTTTTTTCCTTTCTCTTTTCTCCGTTTAAATAAGGTATGCGTGTTAAGGTTATTAGTGTTAAAAAAATTAAGGTTTTTTAACATTTGGATCTAGGAACTATTTTTTAGAGATTTAGTACAAAGGAGTTACGAATTATCACACCAAAAATTAAAACATTATTTTCGGTGTAAAATTTTAAGGTAACGACCTTTTAATTCTTTTATATATTATTTAACTTTTACTTAACATGAAATTTAAAACTCATATTGTAATTCCACCGGTTGTTTATAACTAATTTTTAAGTAAAAAAAAAAAAGGAGATATTGAGAATTATAAAATTATTTGGTTTGAAAATTGATAGCTGTATATATGTGATTGGATTTCTTTGGGTAACTTTCTGAATCAGCTTTGATTTTTTTAAAGTAATAAAAAAATTGATCGAAATATATTTTTAATATAGAAGATAATAAATTGTCTTATCAATGGTGATGATGGTATTAGTATATTCTAGTTATTAAATTGTGGATTATAAATTTAAGACAAATTTATAAGATGAAATCAATTTAAGATTTTACAATAGAAAGGAGGTTAATTTGCTATATTGTATCTCAAATTGATCAGTAACAAGTATATCCTTCAACGAATAAATGGGGAAATAAATAAATAAAATAAAATAAAATGAATCCACATTTGATTCTATATATTTCCATCTAAGCACTGCCGCTGATGCACCAAATCCCACCAAATGTATAGCATAGAAAAGGGCAACCCATTTAATAATTAATAAGATATTAATAATAATAATAATAATAATATTAATGCTCCATGAGATAAGGTTTTGGATAGAATTATAAATTGTGACAATGAAATAACGACAATTTGCTATAAATCCTAAAAAATAATAGCAAAGAGTGAGTCATTTCAGAAAACTATGAATGAAAAATTTCTGTCATTTCAACATTTTTTATTTTAATTATAATGTTAATAATTTTGTTTATGGGCAGTTTTTTTATTATTGAAAAAATTGTAACGTTTTATTAAGGAAAAAAGGAATAAAATAATTGCATGTAGTTGGTTGGACTTTAACGAGGAATTGGAAAAGAAAAAATTTAACCATCAATTGCATAATCCAACAAAATATCTTTATTATTTCAGTATAAAAATCAATAATTATGAAGATAGAAATATTCATTTAGTATTATCACAACCATTATATTATTATATTTGTATAATTATTTACTTATAATAACTCTTTTTAGAACATCATAAATATGTTTATAGGGTGATACAGGAACGGCAACGGTCAGATTAGGTATAGTACTTTTATCCGTTATTTTTCTCGTCAAACAAATATTTTTGTCATTTTAGGTTACGGGTTCGCTATCATGAAAAAATACATATCCGTATCATATATATATATATATATATATATATATATATATATATATATATATATATATATATATATATATATATATATTAAATAAAATTATTTAAAGTATTTTCAAAATATATAAATTTAGATAAACAATCAACTTATACAATCTAAATCAAATTATTCGATAAAATATTAATACAAATAAATTTAAATAAGTTATGTTAACATATTATTTTTTTAAATTAATATTTTACAGAAATAATTTCAATAAGTCTAAATAAAAAGATATAAAAATATGTGAAGTCAAATATTAATTATAATTAATATCTTTCAATACTTTTATTTCGATAACTTAAATTTAAGAACAAATATTAAATAAAAATATTATTAATAATTGTTTGTATGTTATACCTATATATGGATCGGATATCATGGTACATGCATTCCTCTTAGCAAGTAATTATATATATATATATATATATATATATATATATATATATATATATATATATATATATATATATATATATAAAAAAATATA
>Ga0214544_1007515_pt1 | contig 19044 bp, 6 predicted proteins | sample CNSS3metaG_FD_160074 | JGI IMG/M metagenome (GOLD analysis project Ga0214544, IMG submission 160074) | Root nodule microbial communities from cowpea collected in UCLA plant growth center, Los Angeles, California, USA - CNSS3 | ecosystem: Host-associated > Plants > Roots > Nodule | place: USA... | reverse complement strand
TATAATCATTACATTCAGTTCATTCGATCATTCGGTTAGAAAACACTGTACATTTTTTTTTTCTTCTTTCAATTTCTCTGTTAGTTTTTGTTTTTTATGATTAAGCTTTCCATATATTTTTTTTTTCTTTTCTAACCTGTATTGCATTAAATTTCAAATAGCATTTATTATCATCTTATCTGATGCAATTATGTGGAACAGAGAATTGTGGTGAGGATTTTTCTCTTTTGCTCTTCTTTTTTCATTATATATCAATATATGAGTTTACCTATTATATATATATATATATATATATATATATTTTAATTTAGTTTTATTTCTAATTGATAAAAAATAAATAAAAAATAAGATTTTTAATGTTTTTATAGTAATCTATCATTGGAAAATAAAATAATTTTACACGTTTGAAAGTATATTTTGATATTTTAACATATTGAATCCATCGGTTGTTATATCCTAATTATTGCATAACTTTATTGTTAGATTTTTATGTTTTAGAAACCCATGGTGTATTAATTGACAAAAAACTTTGGTTACATACATAAAAAATCAAAAATAAAGAAAATAATCTTCTCAACGACAAAAACCTAAATCAACATTTTAGTAACAAATCTAGCCGTACAGCGCATGTCGTAGACTTATATTTATTGTGTACAGTTCTTGTTCATTACACTTACCAATATTGTCTAATCGATCATTACTAATGAGAAATTGATGTTGCAGGAATTTATAAATAGTTGAGTAAGTCTTTTTTTTTTAATAAGTTGCAGTGTCTTTTATCTTAATTTTATTTCAAAATGTCTTTTATTTTATTTTTTTTGTATGTTACAATTTATGATTCAATTTGGTCTTTATCTTTAATCTTTCACAAACGGTAATAAAGTTAGTGTATGTCAATTTGTAATTTTTGACTAAATAGAAATAAACAAAAATTAGAGGATCAATTTGAAACTTATTAACATAAACAAGGACTAAAAGGATAAGGAGAATGTTAACATGTGCACTTAGGACACTGGTTAAGGAATAATTAATATACATTGGTTTTACCATTTATACATTAAAAGCGAGAATAATTAAACTCATTAAATTAAAATAATATAAATGCATATCACAAATTTTATAAAGACAAAACTATCATTTGAAATTTTTAAACAATAACTCTGATACAAAATAAACACTTTGATTTCTAAGGTCTTTTCTGAAAGTTTAGATAATTAATTTTTTTATATTGCTAGTTTTATGTATTTATAATTAATAATTTTAGATATTAAAATATTGTTTATTCTTGAGATTTGATTAAGCTGTTAGGAATGTTGCAAATTATCATCGATTAGAGAAAAAAAATTAAATGAAGTCTCAAATTGATACTTTAATTAATTTCTTTTTTAATTTTAGACATTTAACACCATTCTTTGTTAATTTTTCTATTAATTTAAATTTTTTATGTTTAATTATATTTTAATTTTTAACAATATTAAAATATAATTTTTTATCATTTAATTATTTTTAAATTTTATTCGTAAACATTAAATAAAGACAATTGTAATATTTATAAACATTTTTTGTAATATTTATAAATATTTTTGTCCTTTAAATAAAATAAAATTATATTAATGATTATCATGTTAAATTTTATTTAATACCACAGTTAATAATAAATTTTTACTATATTCAATACAATAATTAGCAAAACCCAAAGAATAATTTAGCCAAAAATATTTTATAAGGTTCACATACACCAAAAACATGACTGAAAAATGATAGGAATATGATCCAAATGGCAGGAACATAATATAAAGTTATTAATACACATCGATCATATGCGTTTTTCAGTTCACGTTTTTACCAGATAAGATAAAGTAATTAATGAAGACACAGATGATTAAAAGCGAATTATATTTGCAAGACCAGAATGTTCCATCCCATGGTTGGAAGAACATGAAATGCAACCGCTTTGCAACCTTCACAATGGATAAGACCATCTACAACTTTGTACCGTACCATATACTGCATAATTAAGTAATTAATGAATTGATTAATTAATCAATGAAGTTAATTATTATTAAAGTGCGGTCACACACTGACGGTACCACATCTCATTGTATATAACAAAGATAACTTCACATTCAAATGCATACTCATGGCCAAAGAATTCTTCACCGGTTCGGCCACTGGCCGGAGCTCCGACGAGGTGAGTTTTGCGGATATAGTTTTTGAGAGCTGGGATTCATTCGATTCCAATAAAGACGACGATGTTGATGAGAACAACAACAACAACAACGATGATGATTCTGTCTGTGCTTCATCAGAAAAGTGTAAGGCCTTTTGGGAGGAAAAAGATCAGCTTCTTAAGGTACATACAGTTTTCTTTTTTAACGATGAATCCTTCATATATACTTCAAACAAAAATATTAATGATGAAACTTTGTTTGCAAAAAAGGGAATTTTGTTCAGGACTAGTTCATGTGAGAAAAAAGTTAGAGAAGCAACGAAGGAGGTTGTGAGAGAAATGAATGATTCTGTGATGGTGTGTAGTTGCCAGCGGCAAGTGGTGGCTAAGAGTTGCAGGAACTGCATGCTGAGAGAACTGTGTGATCGATTGTTGAACCTTGGCTACAAGTGTGCCATTTGCAAGTCTAAATGGAGGAGTTCATCAGAAATCATATCAGGTATATAGATATAAAATTACAAAAGTTAACGTTGATTTATCTTGAGAACGCAGATTCTGTTTCTTGAAATTGAAATTCATTCCTATACCGATATATTTTGATTTTCAAACTATAAAAATAAATATAAATAATTTTTTTAACCCAATTATATTAAATTTTTTTTGATGTCTAACATTGAAGCGAGCAAATGTCAAACAACATTTGAATTGTTATACTGTTTGACATGTTTTTTGCTTAGATATTAACCGAAAAATGTATTTGACACAAAACAATTTTAATATAATTGGGTTAAAAAGACTATATCTATTCATTTTTAAAGTTTAGGGACAAAAATATATCAGAGTTTCGGACAATGATAAATTTCAATTTTACTTCAAAGTTCAGGAACTAAGAACATGTTTAATCCATGTAAATATGAGTCTAAGTCCCACATTTGGTAGATATGAGAAAATTGAGCATCATATAAAGACTCATAAATCCATTCTCTTAAGATTTTGGATTGGAGGTGACGTCATTCGCTTGTGTGAGTTGGATTTAGATCTCATTGGTATTATATCTTTGTTGATATAAAGTTTTAAGATTAAGATTTAATTGCATATCATGGTTATGACTGTGGTGGAGTCTTGTGAAATGATGAAGTGGTGTTGTTTTTGGAAGGGGAGCACACATATTTGGAAGTGAGAGATGATTTATCAAAGAGCAAAAGAGAAGTGAAAGTGGTGATTGAACTGAGCTTTAGGGGTGAATTCGAGATGGCATGTGCGAGTGAAGAATACAAGCAATTGATTAAGCGATTGCCAGAAGTGTTTGTGGGGAAAGCAGAGAGGTTAAGAGCATTGGTGAAGATTATGTGCTCAGCTGCTAAAAGGTGCATGAAGGAGAAGAAAATGCACATTGGGCCATGGAGGAAACACAAGTACATGCAAGCTAAGTGGTTTGGCTCGTGCGAAAGCTCCACAATGGAACCACTTCTGGTAATGAACTTTGCTACTCGCCGACCAAAACCTAAGACTTCAATGTTGACTTTTGATTTATTATTGGATAACATTCAAGGCTTGCACTGTACTACAGTTGAAGTAGTGTGAATTGGACAGTGATCTTGTTATGGTTTCATGGTGTCAAGCTTTTTCGGTTCAATCTAGACCCATGAGGACAAAATTGTAAGGAAAAACTGTTCAATGTTAGCATGGTTTTGTTTTAACACTTGTGGAGGTGTATTTAGCAAACATGGGGTGTAGGAAGCAATTGTGGAGTTAAAAGAATCACCAACAAAAAGATAAGATAATGGATTAACGCATTAATAAAACTCAAGTAATCATAGATGTATTTAAAGGAAGGAAATGTTTTATATTGTTCAATTCAAAAACAAAAAGACAAAAAGATTACTATTAATTGTGTAATTCACAATTTTTTTTAAAAAATAAAATGAGAATTTTTATATTTATGGAATGCAGAAAAATATGAGGGTCAAAAAGAAATTCCGTCCCAAAAAAATATCAAATGTGGTAGTCCAAATGGAGCACCCGTTTTTCAAGTTCGATCCATTTTTCTTTTAAATTATGCTAAATTATTTTATTCTTAGAAAGAATTTCTTTGTTAGGGAGATGGAAAAAATAAAGTAAATAAAATTAATCAAAAAAAAGTATATATTTTTGAAAGAAGAGAAATAAATGAAAATGTAATGGCATACCAATGTGGCTAAGCGGGAAAAAAGAAACCTCCTAACCTTATGAGATATAAAAAAAAAGTTCATTATTACCAAAATATCCTTTACTACTACCAAGAATTCTAGCTCTTTAATAAATAGAGTAAAAACAATTAACAAACTCTACACTTTTTTTTTCTCTTCTCCTTATTTTTACTAAACGCATTTATTTTTATGCGTAGTTCTTTCTTCTTAATCTTATTTCTTGTGTTTTTAAGCACAATTTTACATTCGCTTTAAATATATGTTTGGACATCGAAGGTGATTGGCTTTACCTAATACAATTTGGGCTTGCATTTTGGTCAGCATATGTTAACTTTTCGGTTCATGGGCCTCATGATCATTGACTTGCTATTTGTCAACCCTCCTGCTATAGTTTGTTTTTTGTTTGGAAAGTTCGATGAAAATTTGTTTTTACTATTATAGTAAACATTCATTTAAGTCCGCATTTTGATTTTGAAAGTTTGATGTGGATTTAATTGGAATACGGATTTATTGAATTTTAGGAATCATATTACAATATGAAATATTACGGGCCATATTATGAAATATTATGGGTGTTGAAAATTTGTAGGGATTGTAAAAATATGAGATATATATATGAGATATGTTATAGGAGAAACTTGTTATTTTATTTTATTCATATACTCTCTCTCTGTATATAACAAAATATAACAGAATATAAAGTATAAGTAATTGGTATGGACGAAGTTGAAGTTGACAAACACAATGTTATCTTCAATTATTAAGAAGTGTTATCAACCTTGATGTCAATATGAGTGAATTGAAAAATTCTCTTTATTTATCATCAGTGAAATAAATCAGTTAAGGGTCGTTCTTTATCCTTCGTTGCATTTTACAAAATGATCAATCGACAATTAAACGTGAATGAATAAAAAATATTAAATGACTTTATGTGATTTTTTTTTCTAAAAATAAAATCATAAAATTATTGATCTGGGAATTTTCCTTTCCTAAATACGAATTTATGCATAATGTAAACTTAAATGAATGTAGAGTTAAGCGAATATCTAGTGTATATACCCGATTCATATACACCCAATTGAGATACACTTTCTCTGTTACGTTTACATTAACCTAAAACGTTTTATTGATTTTGGTATATTAAAAACTATATACTTTAAAAATATCCAAAGAGGGTATGTATATTGCATGCCATTGTTTCTTGGAAAATCACTTCCTCCACTCACAATTAGCGTTTCACGAAAATAGAGACCTTACTCGTAGCGAACCTTTTTATTTGGTTTTCTTTAATCGCTTCTTCAAAAATCTCCACTGTCATAATTAATGAACAAGGTCAAGAAGCACTTAGGATAAGATCGAAGAAGTTATTTTTTTAGTAATATTTTTGCATAATGATATTTGATTGTGCATTGTTAATTTCTATACAATGATACACATGTCCAACCACTGGACTTGCATGTCGTAATCAAGTAAAAGGAATAATTATACCTCTAAGAATACGTTTTAGAACTACCACACTACATTGACTTGCATATATACTATACTTAATCCAAATCTAAATAATTGGATTCAAACTAAATCTAGATTTACATTTAAAATAAAATTAATTTATAAACTTATATTTATATATATTTTTTTAAAAAATACTTTTGAATTAACATTTTAGTGTTAAAACACGATGGTTAAGAGATGTTAGTTATCATATTTTAGTAAATAAACATGAAAGTGTTATTTTATTTAAAATTTCAGTGTTAAAACATAATAAAGAGAGATCAATTATCATATTCGCTAAATAAATATAAAACTGATATATTTATTTGCTAAACATCAAAATATTTTTAGATGGGTTGACTCAACAACTTTTTTCTGTCAAAAAGAGTTATACAGTTGTTAAAATACCAATGGATTTTGTTTTTCACCAATGGCACAAATCTAAGAAATCTTAAAATAAGTAAATTAATTAAGGTAGATTAGATTGGGTTGAGTGGAAAGTATATGAGGATCTTAAATCTTAACTTGTTGGATCTCTATATATAATATCTTTATGGAAAGTGAGAATATCTTGTTCCTTAAAGAACAAAATCAAAACTAGGTAGTTTTCCACTGTCATATAAAACCGTAGTACCTTACGCGTATGTAGGGTTGATTGGTCTGTGGTCAGTCAATATCAACTTTCAATGGATATATAATTAATTATTATTTTAAATATTTTTTTTTAATTTTAAGTGAAAATTAGAATTGATTAATTTTTAAAATTTTGATATAATTTATTTGGGTTAAATATGTTTTTCTCCCTCAAGTTTTAGTGAAATTTAGAATTAGCCCTCATCAAAACTTTTAACCAATTTAGTCTTTTATATTTAGAAATGAGTGAATTTAGTTCTTTTAATCAAATTTTGTTAAGTTTATTTGAAATTTTAAATGCATTCTATGATAATATTTGAGTTAGCATTTAAACGAAAATGGGTCAAACGAGGTAAACAATTCAAATACTATCATGAAATGCGCTTGAAACATTAGATAAACTTAACAAATACTTGTTAAAAGGAGTAAATTCATACATTTCAAAAGATGAATGACTAAATTGGTCAAAAATTTCAAAGAGGGACCAATTCCAAATTTCACTGAAATTTGAGGGACCAAAAATATATTTAACCCTTTAAATTTTCAATTTAAAAAATGTATGAACGTAGTTATTTTAATCAAATTTTTTTAAATTTATTTAACATTTTAAACGTATTTCTCAACTATTATTGAAATATTAAAAATTTTAAATAACTTAAATGTTATTATAAAATATGTTTATAATATTAAATAAATTTAATTTATTAAAATGATTAAATTTATACATCTCTAATATTAAAAAACTAATCTGAATTAAAATTAAGAAAAAAAATACTGATTTTGATTTTTACCTAAAGTTTAAAGTATCATATACATATTTAACTCTTAATTATTTACTACACCACAACTTTGAAAAATATCTGCAGTTAGAGGTAGGTATGCGCGTTTGTGCTGTATAGATAAATTTGCTTGCTTTAGTAGAACACTTGTATCTTTTATGAAAATAAATACTACTTTTCTTTTCTTTTATATATGATTGTGTGATTGGTATAAAATTTCTTTTGAACTTATACATTTCTGTAATAGAAAATTTCAATAATCACTGTTAAGAAGTAATTATGCAACATATTTTAAAGAAGAAAAACTGGTTTAAAAAATACTTTTTACATTGTACGTATTCTCTTGGTTATATTTGGATTATGATATATTCGGATCAAAATTAGTATTTAAAGATATTGTTGTTATTAAACAATTCAAATATATTAATATAATAATTAATTATTTTTGAGAAAAAAAATTAAATAACAATCTATTTAACATAACTAAATTAATATGAGCATTTTTGCTTACAAGATCTTGGTGCAAGTCTAAGACAAGTAAGTTTATAAATTTGAGTTTGATTTAATAGGCTTATTCAAAGAAAGAAAAAGACATGCATTACTTAGATCTCATTATTGCATAAAACTGTTACATCTTTTGGCTACTCTATAACCACCCCACCAAATATTATCCCCCAATCATTTTCAAGATACCCTAAAATGCTTCACCTAACTTAATCAATGCTCACTCTTAAACATGTGATTAAGTTCAACATCCAAAAATTCTGGTGAGTAAGTTGTGTTTGGATTATCCTTTTAAGCATCCAAAAAGTCATATTAAAAGTATTGAAAGTTACACTTATTTTTTTGACAATTTTTTTTTTTTTTTTTTTATTTTTTATTTTGTTTTTTTTTTACGTTTCATTGAGTATTGAAAGAGGTTTAAAGTGTAGTTGTATTTAAAACAACACTTTTAATTATTATTTTTTTCTGAATGAAGTTTCAATTTCATTAAACTAAACTAAACTTTTTTAACGGTAATCCAAACACAGACTAAATAAAGTTCATTTTCCATGTCATTAAACAATTTCAAGATTTCATCTTTGCTAATTCTATTATACAAATCCACCAAGTTAATATGTTTTAAATGAAACACCACAACAAAGCAAATATCCTTTATCATTCTCTATCAATTCTGGCATTTGTAACTATGACTAATATCAACTAGAGCTGTCAAAATGAGTTGGAACTTGCGAGTCAACTCCGTTCACCATGAGTTTGGACCAAGTTGGGTTGAAATTTTTTTACAAATTTCAATATGGATTGATTTTTGACCCGGCTCACCTAGAACCCGGCTCATCCGGGCTGAACCCATGGAGAGCCGGGTTGGTGGCTCACCAACCCGCAAACAAAGGGTCACACAAATGTTATTTGTTAAGTTGGACTTTGCATTTAGGTCATGTTAGGTTTTTTTTTATAGCCTAACTCATAAATAATTTGTATTTTTGTGATTTTGGATTGTATTAAAGTTTATTTAGATTTTAATTATAATTATAACTTAGTTTTGACTGAAAAAAAAAACAAAACATTGTATTTTTTTAATTAAGTGAACCCGTGAGTCAACCCATTTAATTCACCAATTCGTTGGTTGGGTCAGGTTCGAATTTTTTTTATTCGCTAATAAGTGATTCGAGTTAGGTTAGCTCACCAATGATCAACCCGTGATGGATCAAGCCGAGTCAGACCGAGTTACTCGTTTTGACAGTTCTAATATCAACACCTTTATCTCATAAGATATCTAGAGATTATTATTACACCATTTTTACTACTCATATCATGTTTTTATGATGATTTAAATATTCCTAATCATTGTTAGTATTTTTAGTAGTATGGTACACTCAACTTTTATTGACAATAATCATTCTCTTATAAATATTGTACCATCCCTTGTAAAATGGGTTAAATGCAATTTTTGAGAGGGATGTAAAATTCTTCTAACCCATAAGATTAATAAACAAAAAATTCTGACCGAAATAAATAATGTTGGACCAAACATTTCTTCCAATAGTATACTGAGCTAAATATTTACATAGAAATACTTTTTCAGGTTAGAATTCGAAAGAATTACCAACATAACACACTTTTAACTTCTGTTTTCATTCAAATAGTATATTAATTGTGTCAAATAATTACTCCAATAGCATATGTTTGAGTTTTGTTTCTTGAGAATTTGGGTTTGATGTTTTTTTCAATATCACTTGGTGAACTCAATCTCCTTGACACAAATACATTTTGCGGCGGGTTAGTAAACTTATTTGTTTTTTAATTTGATTTAGAGTGTTTGAGTGTTTATGCATCCGCTCTCACAATAAAATTAATGAAAAGTTCATTTATATTATAAATCAAAGTTATAAATTTCTTCAAATTATTCAATTCTCATAATATGGATTTTAATTATCGGTTCGCACATTTCTTCACAATCATATTTCTTATATTTTTGTTCTTTAAAAGGTGGAATGGTTGCTGAATCAAAGAAGGTAAAATGGAGAATGATAAATGAAGAAGATAATGGAGATGAAGATCTAGCTGTAAGGCCCACTTATTTATGTTCTTTATGTTTAAGGGTCTAATCTTAACCGTTGAGCCTAAAGTCAGCTCATAGGGTGCCCCAAGACCCCCTTTCCAGCCTCTTGGTTTCCATTCTACAATCACTTTGCAAAAACAACTCTCTCTCTCTCTCTCTCTCTCTCTCTCTCTCTCTTCTTTAACATAGAGTTCTGCTAGGGTTTGATCAAGACTCTTCTCCGAGCTAGCTAAGCTTTGTTTATTCCACGTAAGTTAATCTCCAACTGGTACTTTCACTTCCCTAGCTTTGTTTTCGTGGTTCCGACTAGGGTTTATCTTAGTAATCTCGTTTTTGATCTGGTGTCAGTATTTCCAGCTCACAAATATGTTCCTGGAGCTATAGTACTCCTTGTTGAGTGCTTGTGTCTTCTGCTAGCATCTGTCCAAGTAAGGGAAGCTAGGTTTTTCATGCTTTTATAAATAAAATGCTTTATTTGTTTCTGTTTGATGCTCTAGATGATTTTGATGTGTTTTTGATGGTACGAAAATAATCTGTGTACTGTTCTGGATGAATTTCTGGCTTTGCAGGCGTGAGAACAAGTGAGTTCTGTTGAACTCGCCTAGGCGAGCTGGTGGTCGCTCAAAACGAAAAGCTCTCGCTTAAGCAAGGAGCTCTCGCCTAAGCGAGAACAACTGCAACCCCTCCCCTTCTCTGTTTCGAGGGCTCGCCTTGGCGAAGGCCTCTCGCCTAAGCGAGAGTAATCCCGCCTGAGCGAGATGGGCTAGCTTGAGCAAGACCTCGACGTGCTCTTTGTTGCAGTCTTGCCTAGGCGAGAGCTGGTAGCTTGAGCGAGAGCTCCTTGGCCCGAGCGAGATTGGTAGAGTTGGTTGGATATGTGTATGTTTTTAGTGATTGGTTGGTTTGTTGCTTTAAAAAGTTCAAGTATGATGCCTTGTATGTTCTATATGATGTATTGGGACTGAAATTGATGAACTTGGTATGAATAAAGTCATGAATCATTTGGGGTTGGTTGGTTGAACATTTGCATGAGATTGTTATAGTTGATACATTTGTGGTTGGTTGGAGAGACATGATTGTGGTATGAGATTGACGTAATTTTATGAAACTCTTGGTGAGATTTCATGGTGGTGTTGGATGTGATGGACATAATTCCATGAATCTCTTAGTGAGATTTCATGGTGGTGCCGTAGTGTATATAATTAGGTAAGGATTCAAGTAATGAGTGTATCCTGAAACTCTAAAGAGTCAGTGAGTCTCATGTAGAGTGTACTGACTCAAGTGGTGAGAGTAGCAGGAGGCCCTAGTTTTTGACAGGATAATGGTCTTAGACGCTTGAAGGCTAACCTTGTGCATGGTAGGGTGAAACCCATTGGCAATGACTCTACAATGCAGTAGAGGCCACCACAAGTGCAAGCATCCAGTGAATCTGACCAATTATATGTATCCAGATCAATTGAGTCTTAGAGTCTTGTTGTTTACTATCACATGCTTGGTTGATTAATGTATTCTTGACTTTTAAATTGCATGCTTAATTGTATGATAAAAACCTTTTTACTTTAGCTTACCCTTATTGCTTGTGTCTATCTTCTTGTGTGGTTTCCTTTTTGTAATGATCACTAATTCCTTGGTGTGAACAGATCTGGGAATCCTTGGTGATCGTAGTGACGATGAAAATGCTGCAGCTTAGTTGGTCATGGATTGGTGTTGGGCTCACTCTTGAGCCCACGTTTGGAGAGTTTGTGCTATTTTGTAATCCTTTGCTAATGATCAAGCTTTTGGGCAACTATTGAAATTTTTATTCTATTCATGGCATCGTGGTGTGCCTAGTCTTTTCTTTCAGTATATTCATGGATAACTGTAATGGTGATACATATATACTTTGTGGTGTTGCTCTTTATATTATATTGTATGTGATATTTCATTTAATTAAGTTTATCTATTAAATGGGATGTTACACTAGCAAGAATGTAATTTGTGATAAAGTAAATTACCAAAGGTAGAATAATAACTTCTAAAATAAATCAACAGAAAGTGGTAATCCATATTGCTACAACCATTGGATTGACCATTATTTTTGGTTCGCGGCATCATCAAAATATTTGAAATTGTATCCACAATTTTTCACACTTATTTACATTTGAACTATCTATTTATATTTTTCCCCTTTTTCTAACAGATCCTTTATAACTACAAAAGAAACTTAATTACTCGTTTGGTTTCTAGTTTGGTTGGAAAGTTTCAAGTGAATTCCAACTTAACTTTTTGTTTCAATTTTAGTCTTTTGTTTCAATTGAGTCCTAATTTTTTTAAAATTGATTCATTTAAGTCTTTTCTAAAAAAAATTACAAATGACATTAAGATCATTTAAAGTTAGTATAATGCATCAATTCATAGATTTTTTTTTTTTGAAAAACTTTTTGTTGTTCAGAGTCAAGTTTCACGTGGTAGGACAGTGTCACGTGTCTCAGTGTCACGTGTCTTGGTTAATGTCAAGTGTCATTATCTTGTATTCAATTTAGTTTTTATATCTATTTCTTTGATTCAATTCAATCCCATTTTTTTTTAAATGGATAAATGTTGTTCCTCTTTTAATTGGGACTAGAGATACATAATAATATTTTTTATAATATTTTTTAAAATTATTAATATTTTTTAATAACAATATGAATGAAAAAAGATAGGGAATAATATTCATTATATTAAAATTTATTTTTATAAATTATTAATAGTTTTGATTAATTATTTTCAAAAGCCATATTTTCTTAAATTATTAGTCTATATAATTATTTTTTTTAAATAAACATTTTTTAAGGAGTTGTTTTGTAAACTAATTTTTAAATAATTATTTTTCTTAACTTAAAATTAAATGTTTTCTTTCTTTTAATTTTTAAATGAAAAAAAAATGAAACTCATTTCAGAGTTTTTTGGAAAAAACTACACTTAATCACCTTGAGATATAGTCCAGAACTAAATTCTAAATTGCTACAATAAATAATGTTTTAAAAATTGAATTCTATCATGAAAAAAAGAAGCAATGTGATCTTTAATCAGGGAAAAGTTTCGCTCCACCTGTTTTATTTTGCCAAAAAATTCCATAAACATCAGGTTAGACAATAAACTAATACTTGAAAAAACAAAAGATTTGAATATTATTTCCAATTTTATTGATTTTCATAATGATTATTACAGTTGCGTAACAAGTACAATACTAATTAAGAAAAATATATTTGCGCTTATTAGAAAATAATAATCCCAAATTGTATTATACAACTCCATTATAAAATGAATGACTAGTGTATTAAAAGTCCACATTAGAGACAATACTAATTTACACTACATAAAATAGGGTAAAGATCATCTTATAAACCAATTTAATCACATTAAATTAAGCTTAAAATTTCATCATTAACAACTAAAAATTGAACACTTCACTATTTATATATAAGGGAAAGATATGAGACATAAATTAGTCAAATAAGCAATAGAAACATAATCCATGTTGAAGGTGAAGATTGTCACCATTTATAAGTTATGAATTGGCTTAATATTTAGTAAGCGTGAAATCTCCAAAATACTCACATGTGCATAAGACTATATATTTGTAAAAGATGCAATAAAAACATAATCAATGTAAAAAGGTGAAGATTGTCATCATTTAGAAATTATAAATTGGCTTAATATTCATCGAATGTAGAATCTTCAAAATAATCCGGTGTGTATAAGATTATATATTTGTGAATGGTTTAATTTGAGATAAAAAATTTATTGTGAAAGATATGAGACATAAACTAGTGAAAGAAGTAATAGAAATATAAGAGATTGTCACCATTTAGGAGTTATGAATCGGCTTAATATTCAATAATGATTGTGGAATCTCCAAAATACTAACACAAGACTATATATTTTGTGAATGATTTAATAATGATATTATAATAACGAGTGATATACTAAATTATAAAACCAACTTCCAATATATAAATTGTCTTTATATATATATATATATATATATATATATATATATATATATATTAAAATTAGTTTTATTTTTAGTTTATATACGATCACATCCGTGCAAGTAAAAAAAAAATTGAAGAATTAAACGTTTAAATTTTATTCTCATCACTTTTGTTTTTTATCCTAAAACAAAGTAATAACTCGGTTTGTCCAAAATTAAACTACAATATGTTCATATTTTTCTTAACAATGTAGTCAATAAAATAAATTAAAAAAAAATTGTTAGAAGTAGAAGTTTTCAAGCCCAAAAATTTTGCTAGGATAATCGATGATTCTGATATCATATTAAGAAGTGAAATTTAAGTTTAATTCAATTTTACACAATCAGATTGTAAAGTGAGATTTATACTCACTTATATATTATAAATTGTCTTATCTTCAATCAAGACTTCTTATAAAAATAAAGAATGTACACTGCTCAAATATCACAAAAAGAATGATACAACCTTCATCTTCTTCAAAAAAAACTCTTAAAAATTATAATGTAGTGTTATAAGGGAATTTTTAATATTCAAATAAATTAAATAGCAGAAACATGACTTTTTATTTTTAAATCGTGGATTTTTTTTATAAAGAGGATTTAATTGACTTGATTGAATGTGTGTGTGAACTATTTTATAAAGAAAATACTATTTATTTGATTGAATAATGTGTATGAATTATTGTAAATCCTACAATATTTGTATATAATTCTAATAATAAGAAAGCATGATATTATTCTCAATCAAAAGCCAAACAATATCTTAACAAATGGATCTATTTAAATAGTTAATTTTTTTCTTACACGGATGTTTTCCATACACATAAATAATGAATTTAAGGATTCGAAGTTCGATTAAAATCTTAATAAAAAAGATAAATAAAAAATATTTATAAAGTATTAATAGATAAGTATAAACACTGATAAATATCATGGTAAAAAATTAATAGGGAAAGTATACGAAAAGTCTATATGAAAGCTGAATTACTCCTTCTAAAATGAAGGACGGAACAAAACATTCACAATATTTAGCAAAATCCATATTTCATATTTAAGTCAAAATATAAATATCATTACTAATTATCATCATGAAGTTAAATTTCAGTAACTAAAGGAACCTATTTCAACACTCTTATAATACCCTCTTTTATTTATTTATTTTTCTTTTATTTAAAAGTTAAAAATACAATACATATTAAGTATCCCAAAATTTTTAAAATTTTGACAAATCAAATATTTATCGTTTTAAATCCTGTCAAATAAATTTTTTTAACATATTTTCACTCAATCCCTGATTAAATGCTAAAACCAGACTGAGTTGAAATATTCAACTCGATCCCCAAACTAAAATCCACTTCATCACCTCCATCAATTAACCCTGAAAATATGAAAAAACAATTAAAATTAAAATTAAATAACAATTTAAAATAAAAAATAAAAAACAAAAAAAATCAACAAATTAGTTCATTAGTTTACGTATAAAAGTTAATTTGAACTCATAAAAAAAAGTTAATTTAAGTTTTATTTATATTTTATCATATTCCTCCATGAAATAGTGCAAATCTGAATAAGTAGTAAATATGATTATGATTGTATCTACTTATAATCATGATTTTTTTGGTGTTTACACGGATAGGACACGTGTTTGCAATTTTTGAAAACGATTTTCCAATCCAAGTAACCAATCATCTTATTGTTTTTACTCATTCATAATTAGAAAAGTACAAAAGATTATTCGTTAGGAATTAAAATTTCAACGAAGAGAACAAAGAATTTGAAATCACACTAAGCACTGTAGTGTAATAGTTTGACACATGGATGTCCTATTGCGACTGCTTTGTCCTTTATAGTACTTTATTAATTTTATAATTCTTTTATTAGAGATTACGAATTTTTTGGGTTGAAAATTCGTAAACAATTTAAAATTAAAATATCTACACTAAAATTGCTGTTTTGCTGTCAATGTCAACTTTTATTTTCTTTTCCTAAGCAACGTGTGAGATTTTTTTTACCAAAAATTATTTTAAAATTAGATTCGTCTAATAAATAGATTAAAGTGCACTCTTCTTGTGACGTAATATAGGTGAAGTATAATACTCAGAATTTTATGGTAAATGACGCAATAATATCAGCACAAAAATAATTGCGTTTTTGAACTTCATCCTTGAGGAATTAAACATAGGTCAACCATGGAATTGAAGTCTGTTCAATATTTATTAAAGTCAAAAAGCTGAAGCAGAAAAGCACCTTTGTTTATTTTTGGGCATTTTCATTTTATTGAGCAAAATCTTCGATGCTTCTCAAAACTTTATCCGGAATTTTTTTCTTATACTGATTCTAAGATCAACCATATCTTCGTTAATAACTTCTTCGTTATGCACTAAAGTTCGTATTCCTACAACTTTAATTTTGCAGTTTTGATTAGTTCAAATCCAAAAGAGACGCCGCAATTTCGCGGAAAAGATGAGGAATCGTCGCGGATGAGGTTATCAAAAAAAGCATGCAAAACTAATTTTATCAACAACTTTGTAATACACTTTATTTACAAAGTCTACATGTAAATGAATTTATCTAAATTAACAACTAATTATTTTCAATTTTCTAAACTACAAAGAAATAAAACTTTGTTGGAGATTTCAAGTAGTCAAAGATACAATTAAACTATAGTTATGCTCAAATCAAATTTCAATTTTTAAATATAGGCTTAAATATTTTTTTGGTGGAAATGATCCTCATTTTCACAGAATGTTTAAAATGGTCTTCATTTTTACCTAATGTTTAGAATGGTCCTCATTTTCACAATTCGTGTTTTATTTGGTCCTTTTCTATAATGCCGTTTAAATCATTAACGGAGCATTGTACATGTGGCACGATTTGTATTAGGGTGTATTACGTGTACTGTACAGGTGACTTAATTAGATATTTGGGGATAAATAAGTAAGCTAGGGTTTTGGTAGGGAATGTTTGGGCAGTTGGTGAGTTTTGGCAATCTTGTTCCTCCATTCCCAATTGGTATTGCTGCAATCTTCTTCTTCCTGCAATCCCATTATATAGGTATGTTACGGTCCCAATCTTCTTCCTTTACCTCTGGTTGTAATCGTTGGAGGCAACCGTGTTGTATCACTTCGTGCACTATTGGTGGTTCAACGAGAAACGAATTAACCCCGATTTGTAGTTGCGGAGAGATGGCTGCTTTGAGGTTGGCAAGAACTCCAAAGAATATTGGTAGAAAATTTTGGGTACAATCTATTTTTATTTTTGTGTTAATAATAAATTGGTTTTAATTTTTGGTTTACTGATTTACAGAGTGGTGGTTCCAATAATGTGGGCTGCAACTTGTTCAAATGGTGGTGTTGATGAAAAGGATGTCATCATCATGACACAAATGAGGCAGATTAATGATTTGGAGAAGTCATTGAAGGTTGCTGAGAAGAGGCTGCAATTAGTAATAGAGTTCACTTGAGTTGTTATTGTATTATTCGTACTGTTATTGTGTGTAATATTTTAAAGTCCAATCTGTTTTGTACTATTGTTAAATGAAGAAATGAATTAGTTTGATTATGTTGATATTAGTCCCAACATGTTCAAAATGACATCTTAATCTGAGCATTGAAGTAAGTGAAATTGATTTAAGTTTGGGAAAAATTAAATTGATATAAGTCTGGAAGAAGTTAAATTCATAACATTAATTCATCCTCATCAAAATGCACTACATCAATGTTTGGCAAAAGTGAAACTGAACGAAGTTTAAGGAAAGTCAAAATGTAGTACATCAATAATGAATTCTACATCAGAAATTCTAAAAAATAACTAAGATGTTTGTAGCTGCTATCATGGTCTCCTCCTAATCTGTAATTTCATCCTAAACTGCTGAGATGGTTCTTCTGGTGTTGGTAGTGGTGTTGCTTGACTCTCCACTTCATTCCTTGGTGGTTGAGTTGTTTGAGTTTCAGCAGTTGGTGCATTCTCAGCAGTTTGGGCATCTGGTGTAGTCTCAGTAGGTGTTGCAGTATGCTCATCCACAGGCTTATCTGGGCAATTGTTCCTGTTATGTCCAATCTGACGGCATATGCTACATTTTTTTCTATGACCTCCTTTGCTGATTTGTGTGTTATTCTTTTTCAACTCCCACTCTTCCAACCTTATTTTTTTCTTAGGTCTTCCTGGTAAGATTCTCTTATGTGGTGGATGGACGTCAGGGTAGGGAGTTCTTTCCCATAAGACTTCACCATTGACTGGAAAGATGATGGATTGATATATTTCTTCATAGGTGGATCTCCTGAAACAGATTGGTATGAAGTCCTCAACATTGACATTGATGAAATTCATTGCTGCAATAGCATGGCAGCAAGGGATAACAGTTAGAAGCCATTTCCTACAGCTGCAATGTTGAGCATCCACATTCACTGTGTACTTATCTCCAACCATGGATATGTGCCTCACTTCAAATATCTTTTCTCCTGACCAGCTGCAAATATCATTACACATATCAGTACACGAATAAGTTGATTGTGTTAAAAAAAGACAAAAACCTAACCTTGGGATCCAATATTTGGTTAACTCCTTTTCCTTATGTAGTCTGTCAAGGACCTTTGAGCAAATGTTTCCTTCAAAAGTTGTAACCTTTTTTCTCTTGGTGATCCACCTTTCCATTAAATAAACTCTGATTTCCTCGAGCATGGTGATTATGGGTTTGCCTCTTGCATCCACTATGACACTATTAAAAGCTTCACTCATATTATTGACAATTGTGTCGCATATGGCTCGACCACTAAATCTAGACTTGGACCAGAACCTGCATAAATAATAGCGTCAATATTGATATCAGGTATTTGTACAAAAATCAGGTATTTGTATAGAAATCGGGTATTTGTACAATAGAGATACCTTGGAGGTATAGCAATAAGGTATCTGTAAGCATCAATATTTAACTCTTTAATTGTTAACACCACTCTTTTCCAAACTGCTGGGTGTGTGCTCCTAGCAGCCTTCCACATGAGTATCTTTAATTTTTGGCTAGAGAATCTTTTTCTGAAATTTGCATACAGATGCCTCATGCAAAACTTGTGGGTCCTGAATGGCAAGCACTAATCCCTGTGCAATGATAAGATTATTAGTACTTACAACATTAAACAAAAATTAATAAATTGAACATATATTAAACATACCTTTTGTTGGTCAGACATAAAGGTCATTGTCCTACACACGTCAATACCTCCAAG
>Ga0214544_1007510_pt1 | contig 19063 bp, 8 predicted proteins | sample CNSS3metaG_FD_160074 | JGI IMG/M metagenome (GOLD analysis project Ga0214544, IMG submission 160074) | Root nodule microbial communities from cowpea collected in UCLA plant growth center, Los Angeles, California, USA - CNSS3 | ecosystem: Host-associated > Plants > Roots > Nodule | place: USA... | reverse complement strand
AAAAAATAAAATAATTTGAATATTTAGGTGTAGTGATTTGATGTATAAATTCAAAACAATTATTTTAACATGTTTATATAAATTATAATTAAGCTTATTTACTAATTTGGTCTCAAATAGGAAAGGATGAAATTGGATCATTTTAAAAAATTTGGGTACTAAATTGAACCAAAAATTTAAATTGGGGTACTAAATTGAAAACAACTATTACACTGTCACGTGTCATGCTTGTAAGCTGCCACGTGGCATGATGATAAACTGACACGTGGCAGTTTTTTAAATTTTTTGAAAAAAAAAATTAATTTTTTGAAAAAAAAATTTAATTTTTTGAAAAAAAAAATTAAAAAAAAATAAAAATTTCATGGCTTGACACGTGTCCTGTACGGACACAGTGTTAACTCCAACTTAACGGAGAGGACCAAATTGAACCTCTTTAGAAAATTGAGGTACCAAATTGAACATTCCTAAAGTTCGGGTACCACATTGAACTTTCCGAAAAAGTTTGGGTACCAAATATGTATTTATACCTTTTAAAAAGTTAGGTATTACATTGAACCAAAAATTTAAATTGGGTACTAAATTGAAAACAACTATTATCACTGCCACACATGTCATGATTGTAAGCTGCCACGTGGTACGATGATAAACTCACACATGACAGTTTTTAAATTTTTTGGAAAAAGAAATAAAAAATTTCATGGCTTGACACGTGTCCTGTACGGACACGGTGTTAATTCCAACTTAACGAAGATGACCAAATTGAATCTCTTTACATAATTGGAGTACTAAATTGAACAAACCAAAAATTATGAGTACCAAATTGAATTTAACAAAAAAGTTGGGATACCAAATCCATAATTATATAAAAAAATGTTAAATCGATAAAGATAAGAAGAGATATTTCAACGTTAAAAGAGAGGAAGAAAATGCATTCCTTTCACAGTTTGAAATTACTCCAAATAGTCAAATTGATAAGAATTAGGTATGACAAGTTGTTTCAATTAGTTTTCTAAAATATATTATTACAAGGATGTTTTATTGCTATATGTTCTAATACGGTAATATAGTAAATAATTAAGGTCAGGGATGTACAAAAAGAGAAATGATAGGTTGACACCCACATTTTACCACTTTTTTTACCACCTTATCTGACATCACTATGTGGCATTCTATGTTTCATTTTTAATATTTTTTACACTTTTGCACTGGCACTGGAGATTGAAAATATATCCCGCACGTGGGTACATTTTGGTTTCATTTTCACCTACCAAGCCTCCCACCATTTTCACCTCATTTTTTCACACTCCGTTCACCTCAATTTTTCATACTCCATTCACTCATTCTCTCTATTTGGTTTGTTCCTTTTCACCCACCAAGCCTCCACCCATGAGAGGAAGAAGCAATTTCATTTTTGCGGTGGCTCTCCTTTAATGGCGAAACTAGGTCTTCCATTTTCGTTTCCTATTTTCACCCAGATATTTTTTTTTCTTCGTTCCTTCCCACCCATGAAGCCTACCACCAAAGAAACCTCTCATACACAATTGCTTCAAGGAACCCTAAAAGGAGCATTGGTCTCATATTGGTGTTGGAATTTGGGTAGTTTTTGTACATTTATTATTGACAAAGTTTTTGAAAGGGTGGAAGGAATATGTATGCCCTTCCTCGCATGGTGCACCTCAGTTGTGCGCACGAATAGCACACCCATTCCTACTGCTTCTTAACAAAGTCTAAGTTCCTTTTTTGAAAAAAAAAATTGCCTTACACATATTTGGAATTAACATGCAACTTAAGACAAAATAACTTGTAATCTGCCAATGAGTTTTTGCACATTAAATGTTGGCAGAGTCTTGGAAAGGGTAGAAGGAATGTGTATTCCCATCTTCACATGGTGCTCCCCAGCTGTGCACACCAATACCACACCCCTTTGCCACTGTTTCTTAGTCAGGTCTAAGTGAATTTGGGAAAAAACTTGCCTTACACATGTATGAAATTAACTTGTAACTCAAGACAAATTAACTTATAACCCAAAAAGACTTTTTGCATAATAAAATGTTGATAGTTTTGGAAAGGGCGATATGAAACACAATTTTCATCTTGACATGGTGAACCTTAATTGTGCACACCAATACCACACCCTTTCCTACTGCTTCTTAACCAGGTCTAAGTGCCTTTTTTGAAAAGAAAAATTGCCTTACACGTATTTGAAATTAATATGCAACTCAAGACAAAATAACTTGTACCCCACCAATGAATTTTTGCACATTAAATTTTGACAGTTTTGGAAAGGGCAGAATGAATGTGTATTTCCTTCCTCACATAATCTTCCCCAGTTGTGCACACCAATACCACACATTTTGCTAATGCTTCTTAGTCAGGTCTAAGTGCATTTGGGAAATAACATGCCTTAAAAATATTTGAAATTAACTTACAACTTAAGACAAATTAACTTGTAACCCATGAAGGACTTTTTGCACAATAAAATGTTGACAGTTTTGGAAAGTGAGTAGAAAACTTGTAACCCAGGTGTGCATAAATGGGATGCACCATGTGAGGAAGAAAATTATGTTTTCTACTGCACTTTCCAAAACTGTCAACATTTTATTGTGCAAAAAGTCCTTCATGGGTTACAAGTTAATTTATCTTGAGTTGCAAGTTAATTTCAAATATTTTTAAGGCATGTTATTTCCTAAATGCACTTAGACCTGACTAAGAAGCATTAGCAAAATGTGTGGTATTGGTGTGCACAGCTGGGGAAGATTATGTGAGGAAGGAAATACACATTCCTTCTGTCCTTTCCAAAACTGTCAAAATTTAATGTGCAAAAATTCATTGGTGGGTTACAAGTTATTTTGCTTTAGTTGCATATTAATTTCAAATACGCGTAAGGCAATTTTTCTTTTCAAAAAAGGCACTTAGACCTGGTTAAGAAGCAGTAGGAATGGGTGTGTTATTCGTGCGCACAACTGGGGTGCACCATGCGAGGAAGGGCATACATATTCCTCCCACCCTTTCAAAAACTTTGTCAATAATAAATGTGCAAAAACTGCCCAAATTCCAACACCAATATGAGACCAATGCTCCTTTTAGGGTTCCTTGAAGCAATTGTGTATGGGAGGTTTCTTTGGTGGTAAGCTTCGTGGGTGGGAAGGAACGAAGAAAAAAAATATCTAGTTGAAAATAGGAAACGAAAATGGAAGACCTAGTTTCGCCATTAAAGGAGAGTCACCGCAAATATTAAATTGCTTCTTCCTCTCGTGGGTGGAGGCTTGGTGGGTGAAAAGGAACAAACCAAACAGAGAGAATGAGCGAATGGTGTATGAAAAATTGAGGTGAACAGAGTATGTAAAAATGAGGTGAAAATGGTGGGAGGCTTGGTAGGTGAAAATGAGACAAAAATGTATCCACGAGCGGGATATACTTTCAATCTTCAGTGCCAACACAAAAGTATAAAAATTAATTAAAAATGAAACATAGAAAGTCACACAATGATACCACATAAGGTGATAAAAAAAGTGGTAAAATGTGAGTGTCAACCTATCATTTTTCATACAAAAATAGAAAAGGAAAAATACATTTATCCTTGAATAGTCAAACCTAAAAATATATATGAAAACAAATCTAGCACATATACTTCATTTACTAAGAAATATGATAATGAAGAATGCAATGAAGTTGTTTCATGTTCGTATATGTTGTCTAGGATTTATATATATATATATATATATATATATATATATATATATATATATATATATAAAGTATATATATATATATAAAGTATATTCGTCGTGATTTTGTAATATATATAACATTTTATTTTTAGTATAACAAAGAAAAGTATTACATTGTAAATTTAACTATTTTAATTTTATTTATATTAATACAAATAATTTGAATTTTATTAGTATTATTTAAATTTCGTCAATAATTAATGTAATTACACGCGTTTGATTTTTATTATTATGTGTATTTATTGTTAAAAAAATAGGTTAGTTTATAATTATCGAAGAAACATTAAAATGTAAAAGTTATAAAGTAAAAAAGGTAAAAAAGTAATCGTTACTAGGAGGTTAAAATAACTTTTTGTTCCCAATTTTCGTCAAGTTTTTTCAAATAAGTCATAATTTTGGTTTTATGTTCAATAGGTCCTAATTTTCGTCAATTTTGTTCAATTGGGTCATTTTTTGCTAACAACGTTTAAATCATTAACGGCCATGAACAGTGACTTTCACATATCACTTCATGGTTTTTTTGATTTTTTTTTATTTTCTTTTTATTTTTAATTTATTTTTAATTTATTTTTAATTTTTTTAAATGTACACATGTCAACCCAGGAGTGTGCCACGTGTCACTTCCTGGTTTTTTGAATTTTTTTTGAATTTTTTTAAATGTCCACATGTCAACCTAGTAGCGTGTCATGTGTCAAAGTTAATGTTCTAAATTCAATTTGGTCCCTATATTTGTTATTTTTGTTCAATTAGGTCCCAATTTTTGTTAACATTAACCAATTTGGTCCCTCTTCAAATTAAAACCAAATTTAATTTTTATATTAAAATTCACATTTTTTATTAAATATTTTTATATAATATATTAAAATTTACATCATTATAATTTTGATATAAAAATTAAATTTGGACACATCTTCGATAGAGACAACTTGGTTAATGTTAACAAAAATTGGGACCTAATTGAACAAAAATAACAAATATAGGGACTAAATTGAATATAGAATATTGACTTTGACACGTGGCACACTATTGGGTTGACACGTGGACATTTAAAAAAAATAAAATAAAATCAAAATAAAATAAAATCAAAAATTCAAAAAAACCACGAAGTGACATGTGGCACGCTACTGGGTTGACACATGTACATTTAAAAAAAAATTAAAAGTTTAAAATTTTTAAAAACAAATTTAAAAAATAAAAAATAAATCAAAAAAATAAAAAAAATCACAAAGTGATACGTGACAGTCGTTGTTCATGACCGTTAATGATTTAAACGATGTTAGCAAAAACAAACTTAATTGAACAAAATTAACGAAAATTAAGACCTATTTAAACACAAAACTAAAATTAGGACTTATTTAAAAAAAACTTGACAAAAATTGGGACAAAAAATAAAAAATGTATTTTAACCTTACCAGGAATATCAAATGAAAATCGGTGCTCACTTCTTCAAGTTTTGCGTGGCTCAAGGTGATCCACACTTATTTGATTGGTTTAAATCATCGATTGTCAAGGTGATTGGTTTAAATCATCGATTAATTATCGATTTTCTTAAAAAAATTTAATTTGGTTATCAAATTTTAATAAATTTTAATTACGTCATAATTTTTTATAATGTATAAAAATTATGTGTTTCTTTTAGTATATACTAACAATATTAAATATATGTCATTTATTAATTTCTGATTTTGTTTATTTTTTTGATTTTTTAATTTTTTTTAATTTAAAAAAAAATGTTGTAGTTAGTGTTATATGTTAGTAGTAAAATCACGTGTTATTATTAATATCATGTTGTTGATTAAATTTAGATTTAATTATAATATTTGTTATTTTAATCTTAATTAAATTTTGTACTTGTCAATTTAATCTTAATTTAGTCTAAACTTTTTTTATTATAATGAACCAATTTTTTTTTCTAAATTAATAAAAAATTTAATTTTTATTTATTATACTAATATTTTTATTAAATTTGATATTTTTATATAAATATTATACTAATATTTTAACATCAATTTAATATCCTAACATCCAAATTAATTAATGCAGAAACTCGATTTATTTGATCAGGGACTTAATTTTCACATCAATAATAGAGATATGTTCTCTGTCTTCAAAAATTCTTTTACTTATCATCCTTATTTTTATATTTTTGGTTAAAAATTTGATCACATAGTCACATACTAATGGTGAATAAAAATTATTAAATTTTAAAAATGTGATAAATAAAATGTTGAAAAAAAGTTTCAACCGAAATATATATTATGGAAGTAGGTTGCAGCATAAGTTGATAATCCAAGTAGTTTTATAATAAAAGAAAAGTAAACTAGATCCTTTACTCAATGATTCACTTAGATAAGTACAACTTTCATACTTTACATAAGTATTATTTTCCAATGAAATTCGTGATCTTTATGTTTTAGTTGTAAAAATAATGTTATTTATGAATGTTTAGTATATAAGAAAGTGGCATTTTGACATTTTGGTATTATGTTAAATGCAAGATAGACATCAATTGCGGTCTATGATGATTGACATTATGATTTTTTTTTTCTTGTCCTATTTTTAGACATCTTTTTGTTATTTGTTTCATTTTTCTAACATATGTGCGCGGACTGTTAAGCCTATATTTATATGATGTGATCAGACAAAGTAACCTATAAATATTATATAGGCCAGTCCATTTTAATATACTTTTAATAAATCAAATATTAGATGACCAAAATAGATTAGGGCAATATGCACCATTACCTAAATATATATAACTACACCGACACATGATAAATTTAATTTGTTTTAACAAAAGTGAAGAAGACAAGAAAGATCATATAATGTTTTACAAGTACATCGAGAGTTTTCTATAGTAAAGTAGTGTAATCTTTTTAAAATGATTAAAATAAATGAAAATTTAAAAATCAAAAAATGAGTAAAGCATAATTGAAAAATATGATTCATTTTGTATAGCACAATTTTGCTGTAGTAAAGCACAATTTTTATTTTGATTTTCTCGATATAAGTACAGTTGACCCATGATATTGCCTTTAACTTATCTTAGTAATCTGTAATTTTGTTTTAGAAAAAGATAATGATATTGTAACCATCGTTATCCTTTAAAAAATTATCAAAATTTATCATTTAAAAAAAAATTAATTGAAACAAAAAAAAAATTAAAATTGGAACTTAAATTCAAACAAAAAGCTAAGTGAAAACTCACTTGAAAATTTTTAATCAAACCGGGACAAAGTGAATAATTAAGTCTAAATTTTTATTTAGATTAAAGATTTTTTGTTCTATAACTTTTAATTTAAATTACTGTCTTGAATTTAGGATCAATTTAATCTATCATCATACGTAAATTTAATTATTTTAACCAAATTTTATTATATTTTTTATTTTTTAACGTTTCAAACATAATTCTCAATATAATTCTCAGTTAATATAAATAAAAATGTGTTTAACAATAAATTTTAACAAAGGTTAAAAAAATTAAATTCATACATTTTTTAAGTTAAAACAATTAAATTTAACCAAAAATTTAAGAGAGACAGATTTTAGTTTTTACGGAGAACGAAAGACCAATAATAATTTTAAATATTTTTATTCCATTTATGTGTTAACTAAAATTTGTTGAAAAGAAACTACCATTTATCACGTGTTTAGTTTCTCTTGTCGTTTATCTCCACCGCTTCAAGCAACCAACGAACCCTATAAGAAAAAGAGGAGTCTCTTGATAAATATGTAATTTTTGATATTTTATTTTTATAAATTTGAATGTATTTTATATGTTTTGCACACTAAAAAGTCTTTATACATCTATAAGAAAGGTTTTAGGCTAAATGTATTCGTTGAAGAACCGCTACCTGTTTCAAGAACCACAAGCGCTTGCCGCGCGACGGCATGACCTTCTCCGACGAGTGGACCGGCCGTGATCATCGTTGAATTCGGCTAGTCGTACCTGCTCCCCAGCGCGCTGTTGGAACGACGGCGGTAAGACCAGCATAGAAGTTAACGGAACGCATGAGATTTTCTTTTCATCAAATTTGATTTAAAACATAAATAATAAATGGAAATGAAAAAATAATAAAAAAAGCCAACTTATAGTTCATTTCAAACCGGTTATTTAATTTTTAGTGATGTCAAATAACCATTATTCGTTTTCTCAAACACAAATTTCATTACGCCGACAATTGTGTTCCTGCAGCAACATCAAACATTTGAGGCTAGAGTTTTTGGTTCTAATTCACTCGGATTCCTTTCTTGTTTTGCAATCCATTGGATAGTTCTTCGTGCAATCGGCAGCCAAACTCTCCCCAATCTCTCATTTGATCTCACACTTTCTCCGATCCTATTCTCCTTCCCCATTTCTGCAAACCTCGGAACATTCGCAATCTCAGACATGCACCTCTTCTCACCAGGATTCACTTCCGTAAACCACTTTTCTTCCTCCTTACAACGCCAACTTCCCTGAACCTTCCCACTGTCTGCTGTAGATTCCAAAGAACTGGAACAGAATCTCCTGCTGCTGACATCATTAAGCATCTCGCTGTTCAACGACAACAGGTCCGAAGAGTTAAGATCACTCCACCTGCTCCTCGTGAAAACGTCAGAGATAACTATTTTAAGGTTTGTCACACGAACATGTTTGTCCCACTTTGTGCCACTACCATCACCAAGAAGCAGTTCTTGTTTCTTGCACTTCCCAGCGTCCTTGAAGCCTCTTGTCGATGACCCTCGATGAGATGCCTCTCTCTGAACGAAGATTTCAAGGTTCAGATCCTCCGTGAGATTTGATGGAACCCGGAGGAACCTTGAGCTTAGGGAGTAGTTGAGGTTCTTGATGTCCCCTGCCTCAACCCTGCGTCTACAGAGAGGACACGTGGAGTGGCTTTCAAACCACTTGTCAATGCAATTCATGTGGAAAGCGTGCATGCACTTCGGAAGCAGTCTTAGAGTCTCTGCGTCCTCGAATCTGGAGAGACAAACAGTGCATTCTAGGCCATCTTTGAATCCTTTCAGGGATGAAAACGTGAAGAAAGGGAGGGTTTTAACTACTTCTCTGTCGATACCAGAAAGTCTTGAACTTGATCGAGATCGGCCCTGAAAGTTTTGGAGATTTGAGTTTGGGGTAAGAAGTTGATGACGGTTGTTGACTCGACAGAACTTCACATATAAAAGTAAGATAGTTGTAATGGCAAACATGGTGGAGAGCACTGCTATCACAATCCCCTTGCTTGGCTGAACGGTTTGAGGTTGTTGTGGCAGGTTCTGTTCTTCCTCTTCCCTGTCTTGAGATTGAACACTGAAGGGGATAGAGAGAACCATGGTGAACATTACTAGCAAATGCTTCTTAAAGGGGTTGAAGTTGAGGGCGTTAGACATCTTCGGAAGTGGAGATGTTACCGTTTTGGTTCTCTGTTTGGTTTTTTTTCTTCCTAAATAAACATTTGTGAGATGAACCCAGAAATGGCTTCAATTTTGTCTTATTTTACTGTAACAGACCCTACCCTGCATGCTTTTATTGTTTGTTGTTTTTTGTGGTGCTTGCCTTGGACAATTAAATAGAATATCTTGTGGTTGATGAAGACAAAAGCATGCATCAGCTTGAAAGACCTCTCTGTGACTGAAAACATGTGTCCATGATTGACATATTATACAATCACTCTATGGTTCGTTTCTGTTAAGCATTACCTCAATTGATACTTGTTGAATCTGTATATTGTTTATTTATTTATTATTATTGAAACCTTGTTTATCGGAGAAAATAAGCCATGCTTATGCAAACTCGACAACTGCATATTAAAAGAGAATTAATTAGAGTGTCATATTAAGGAATTCAGATTCAGGTATTCAGGTATTCAGGTAATCAGGTAATTTTTCTTTCTTTCTTTTTTTCTCTGAACGTTAGTTTATGTCCATTTAAACTACCCTAATTTACGATAATTTTTTTACAAAAAAATTATAACAATTAGTTAATCAATTACCCAAACAATATCACAAGAAGTTTTAGAGCACCTTGTAATTGTAGGTTTTTTATCAGCAACTTTTTTTCCCTAATTGAAAACTTTAATTCTTTAATGATTCTCCTCTAAAGTAAGTATCAGATTCGAGATTCTTCACTATCTCTCAATCATTACTTTTTTATTTTTATTTTGTCTATTATTCTTAACCATTATGATTTATTCTAAATTTAATCCTTTTTCTAATCGTCCAATTGTTAGAGGTCCATGATTAACTGTTAGTGGTAGCTTATAAAGTTACTAAAGTTATAGAAAAGTAATCAATTTAAAAGAAATAAATTTTAATTAACAATTAGAGTTTACATGTACGAGGTTAATGTTATGATTAGCTACACTCTTAAAAGGCATCAAAATTACTAGGGATAAGAACAAAATAAGAAAATATCTCCACAAGTGAAAAAAAAACAATTATCTAAATACCTTTAAGATTTTTTTAAGAACATTTTGATAAGAGTACCAAATGCTTTAACTAACAAAATAGAGTAAGATTGTATTACAATGACTTGGGGTGATAATTAGATAAATAAAATATTTTTTCTAAATTATGAAAATTAACAATAAGATAACTATTATATATATATATATATATATATATATATATATATATATATATATATATATATATATATATCGATTGCATGAACAATTTATAAATTGAACCAATAATCATTGGAGTTTAATTAAACTCCCTAACATTCAATTATTATTTTTTATTAAATTAAAATCATGTTATTCTACAGTTATGAAATTATTTACATATTAATCTCTTAAATTAGTGTAACTAAGGAATTTATGCTTTAAATTTAATGAATACCAATTCTCTTAACATTTTAATTGTCTTTTGTCTTATCTATAATTTAAAATAATTTTTTAATTTTAGCATAACAAATAAAATCATATAACTAATCGTTTTTTATCTAGAATAACACAAATTTTAAACATTAATTGTAAAAAAGAATAATATTTTTAACAATTAAATTTGAAGAAAAAGAATAACGATAATTAATAAGCATCAAGACCAAGGATCGTGTTTCCCATTATGAAAATTGTTTCCATTTGTGCAAATAACTCTAATTTTTATTTTTTCCATACAATATTGGCACTATAATCTATAGATATAAAACTGTGGGTCGACCACAGGAAAGACACCATTCCACTACCCATGGAAACACCTTTTATAAGCCTTTACTAGAATAATTTCTATATTTTATGATTGAAAAAAGTTGTTTGACATCTGACAATCATTTAACTTTCATGTACGGTAAAATAGTAATAAAATAAATATATTTTTTTAAATTTGTTAAAAAAATAAAGAAAGTGAAAAGTATAGTAAATGATAGGATCAAATAAGTGTAAAAAAAAAAATTGGATATGAAAATAATATTTTCCTATATGATTATATAAAATCAGAAAGAATTGACATGTAAGAAACATCATAATTTTTTTTTCTTTTGAGTTTTAATAAAACAGTAGAAACCTAATAATATTTTATTTTAAATAATGGTAGCCAAGTAGATAATAACACATAAAACAAACCTTAGTGTCTAGAGTTACTAATTAACACAATAAACACAACCCAACCCCCACACCTAAAATGAGATTGACGCGAAAGCTCCGTGAAATCCATATGGAACTCTGCAAGGCATTGTAATTTTGGCAACTGCCTCTCCTGAAAACTTCTTTGTGTCAACTATATGAACCTAAAAGAAATAAAATAAAATAATTAAGCAGCTAATTTGAGTTTAGCAGGATCATCAGATGAATTAGTTAATTAGTACTTGCCACTATATATAATGGGTTAAATATATTTTCAGTAAATTTTGTAATTAGTCTTTCTTCAAAATTTTATACTAATTTAGTCATTCATTTTTAAAAATATATAGATTTAGTCCTTCTTCCCAATTTTGTTAAGTCTATTTGATATTTTAAACGTATTTTATGATAATATTTGAGTTAACATTAAAACAAAAATGCGTCAAACAGTATAAACAATCAAATATTATCATGAAATTCGCTTGAAACGTCATATAAACTTAATAAAATTGAGTTAAAAGGTTCACGCATTTTTAAGATGAAAAATTAAATTAATCAAAATTTTTGAAGAAAGACTAATTCCAAATTTCACTAGAACTTAAAAGACAAAAAACATATTTAACCCACAATTAATTTGACCTACTTGAGATACGCCAGTATCTTCATTGTAAACAAAGGTGATTATCCAACCATCATCTTCTTCCACGCCACCTTCCTTAGGGACAAACGCAGATCCGGTGCAAAATACATTTTTTTCAAACCTATGATATTCCACTCTTATAAGCTCTTCTTGTCGTGTCTCTCCCTGATTTACACAATTGAATTTGAATAATTTTGAGAAAACAAACAAGTACATGAAAAATAAAAGTAATAATATTTTATTTGAAGCCATGTTTTACCACAGGGAATTCTGAACATGGTTCCGCAAAGTATAGCTTCGCTAAAGCTCCGTATTTAGGAATATCTAAACGGTCAAACATGAAACTTATATTATCAGTTATGAATCTAAATTCATGGTAAATAAGGGTTGTTGCAATTGTTAAATAGTTAAAGAGAAGTGAAACTTTGTTTTACAGAATTATTACCTGCAGCAAAACTTGCAGTGGGATCAACCACTTGGGTGTATGCGTATCTGTTCTTAATTCCTGTAAAACCTGCATTGATCATTGGAAAATCCATAAATTGTTCTGGTCCAGTGAGATATTTTTCCTTAACCTCTCCACTTTTCATGTTTAATCTCCATTCATAACACCGAGAGAATAACTCAGATTCCTTCAAACCATCTTCAGGTCCTGGAATTATTGAATCTAGGGCTCTACAACCCCACAACACAACCTGCTACAAGGTACAAAATTTCTCAATATTGCAGCCAATAATTCTACAAAAAGTTCTTGGTAAGTTTCAAATTTATGGATAAGTTACGACCTCATCATGACCATCCTCAAAGGAATTGATGAGATGAAATGTGCAATTAGGTTCCACCTCAAACCACTTGATTGAGTTAGCATCACCATACAGCGGCATTATCCCAATTCTGGCATATTTCTCCTTGTCGAATTTGATTAATCTACATGGAATAACATGGAAATAATTAACCGACAAAGATTCTGTAATGTCTCATCATCATAGTCATATATGAGCACTAGATACTCACTGGCCTCTTCTAAGTAGTCTGTTTGAATCAACAATCAGTGGAAAATCCAATATCGCTATATACCTGCTAACCAAAAACATGAATCAATGCATAATGAATGTAATGAATGTTTGTAACGATTTCATTATTTGTTTGTAATTAATGAATGTTATGTATACCTTCTTGTGATACCTATGTCATGGCATAAACTGCTTCTGTCTAGTTCTATATCTGCTTTGTGAACCAGCTCCTTTCCATCAGCTGAAAATGGTTACTGATGTGTATGTTATGGATATTACACTCACTACATCAGCGAAACCTTTTTTTATCAAAAAAAAAAAAAAAACAAATATTATTAGGTTTTATTAAGAATTTAAAGCTTACATACCCGATACTATTCCAATTTCAAGATAAGGTTTAGTTGCATCTACACCAAAAATAAGCAGTTCTCCAGTACCCAAAACTTTCTGCATTGAATATCAAGAAGTTAATTATCATTAAGTAAATCTATGCATAGTTTACTGATAAGTTAGTGAAACTCTTGTATCTTAAGCTGTGACCAGATATTCTTTAACACATATAAAAGAAACCTTGGGGTGACTTGCAAAGGGACGATTCCATGCGCCATTGACATCCCAGTAGTTTAAAGTATTTAGTGTGAAGATGTCAATCTCTTGTGGGATGTAATTCTCCGAAACCGAGTAAAACTTGTTTGAATGCTCAAACACATTGGTGTTGCTGTAATCTTTATTCAGTTTTCCGAATCTCAGCTGTGAAATCCACAAGGGGAAAAATCAAAACTCTTGTGAACTCTCACACAAGAACTTCAAGTGTGTTCTTATAGAAACTTCTAAAAAACATATTTGAAAAATAAAGTGAATAATGTTACATGCATGCATGCATACGCAATGTAATCTAAAATTTAAACTGTTTATGGTACACATATGCATTATTAAGAAAATGTTTTTGTTATGTTGGAAGAAAAGGTCATATTTTGAAGATATGGTAGAAAATTCTGACCCAGTTTAGAAGCATAGAACACATAACGGCCAATGAATCTCCTTTTACTGCAGGGAGAAACAAAGGGTTGGTACTTTGTTTCTCAAGGTTGTATGTTGCAGTTTGAACGTATCTGTTGTTGTAGAAGATGGTGTAGCTGCCATCATTTTTCCTTTTGAAATACAAAGCATGAAGCATTCCTTCTCCTTCCACCCAAACACTCTTTGTCTTCCCCAACACAGACTTCGATGATTTCAATCCTCCAAACAGTGGGTTTGCTCCTGTACACCATGTGTTATATACCAACATATATACAAAGATGAACATAAATACATAATCAAGTTTTTTATTTTCTTTCTTTTTTCTCTTTTCTTCTTTCTCTTTTTTCTTTGGCAATAGCAAAACAAGAGGAAATGAACAGAAAATGAGGAAACAATTATATATCAGAAACTAGGATCAAGCACTTAGACCATTTGGGTTGAAGAAAACATGATGTTCAATACAATACAGAAGTACAAAATGATTAAACAAATTAACGCAAAGTTCAAATGTTGCGGGTGTTTTTAGAAAATGCTTCTTGATTATTTTGAAAAAAATATACACGATTGGAACTACTATAAAATAGATACGAAAGATTGATTTAAAACTATCATAACATAGATTTCAAAAAGAAAAATATTAAACTTTATTATGAACTCTTATATTATATATATATATATATATATATATATATATATATATATATATATATATATATATATATAGACTGGAATATCCCAAAGATTCTAGCATATTTTTTTTATTGACTTTCGTCTCATTATAATATTTTAAAGTTTGGTGGGCCGAGTGACAGTGATCAATTAAATAGGTACAAAAGCTTTCAATTTAATTAATTATTTTTTTGCCAGCCACGATGTGTAAAAGCAAATTCTGATTGGATAGTTAGACACTGGTGCTCATGATTTACGAGCAATTGTCATGCAAACATTATCATATTATCATTGGGGGAACAATGCTAGAATCAATTGTACAATGATTACAGTTTCATAATCGAAAATGATGATTTGATAATGATAATAATAATAATCTAGTATCGAAGTACTTCACATGCAAAGAAACTTTAATGTGACATACATAAACTTTCTCTGATTTCGTTACTTTACTGATTTTTGAAAGGAAAGAAGAAAAGAATGAGATGTGATTTGCTGTAGTAAATTTAGTGAAAAATGAGAGGATCAAACCAAGGACAATATATATTTTGTAGGTTTATAACTATAAAAAGATAGTTTAACACTGTAAAATCTAAAATGTTCTTCTCATTCATCATTCATAATTAATCATATTACATAATATTAGTAGATATCAGTGTTACTTACTTTTGCATCACTTTTGTTAAAAGAAAAATTTAGTATATTTTTAGTCTTAGAATTTACAAAATTGAAATTGGTCTCTGTATAAAACTTTGATATATTTTAGTTCATAAATTTTTAAAATAAATGAATATAATCATTTTAACTTAATTATTTTAGATTTTTATTTTTACGTATAAAATGTGATTTTCAACATATATTGAAATGAAGAAGTGTTAACCGGTGTAAATAATTCAAATGTTCGTATAAAACATATTTGACACGTCAAAAAAGACATTTGACACAAAAAAGTGTAATTAGATTAAAAGAATTATATCTATTCATTTTTAAAGTTTAAGGATCAAAATATATCAAAGTTTCTGATAGGAAAAAAATACCAATTTTGGTTTAAAGTTTAGAGATTTAAAACATGGTTAACAAAAAGAAAAAAGGCATGCATCTTATTTAAGAGATAAATTTGTCATTGGGTCTTCCTTTTCGATTTCTTTCTCTCTTACACTTATATTTGGTAAGAGTATTAAAGTCGTTATAATAAACTATAGCGAAATTTGTTTATATTTTAAAACTTTAACATGTTAATTTTATAAAGAAACTGTGTTTAACAAGAAAATAAAAAGAATAATTATGATTGTAAATTAGTTTTATCTATGTTTTGTTCGTATAAAAACTCAACCAATTTCTAATTTGTTCTTAGACACTCACAAGCAAAGGTGTTATAAAAAAAAGTGTGAAAGAATTTTGTGTTCAGTTCCGTGTGATCCTAGCACATGCATAGAGATAGAGTTAAAGAATTAATATTTCTTCAGGTACGAACCATTTCTAATGTAGACACCTTCTGGAAAATGATCTGGTATGTGGCCTTCAATGTCACTGATATCCATGGCTTCCCCTAATTCCTCCACCGGAGCAAAGTTTGTCTGCAAAACACAGTAATTAAACATCTGATATATTATTAATGATGTTTAGGACGTTCAAGTGATAAAACACGGTACTTCACCTGAGATGGAAGCACTAGCTGGTCGACAAACTCAAAGGCTGAATCCACAATAGCGTTAAGAAATTTGGTTTTAATGTCTGTGATGGCTTGGGAAGCATGATTTTGGAGCGGAATTTGAGGTATGGCTCTTAAGATCAGCTGCAAATAAAAGGAACAAGAATGAATGTTTTAGGTTTTAAAAGTTAAGAGGCAGAATTAATTGAATTACCTTAGAGTTTGAGGTAAAGGGTGTCTTGTGAATGGAGCAATAAGGTGGGAGAGTGGTGAATGAAGCTGCCATTACCAACTGTGTTTGGATACGACACTACCACTTTACAAGCTCAATATATAAATACTAAAACCTAAGTGAATATTCTGCATTAACTAAAGACAAAAATCATTTTACCATCTATCTATATGTTCCAATTAAGTATATGAATTTTTAAAAGTAATTACTAGCTTCTTCCAAGTCTATCATATATAGAATTATATGTTTTTTAGCTAAAACAAGATAATAAAATAATTGCAATATTAAACAATAAATAAATAATAATCTAATATTTTAATTAAGCATGTAATAATATATATAATGATCTCAAAAATTACTTGTGACAAGTCATGCCAAACATTTACATAAAATAATAATATTAAAAATATTATTGTATAAAAATGAGAATCATGAATAATATTATAGAAAAAACACATAAATTTATTATGGTTTTTTTATTAAAAGTGATGTTAATTACTTGATTTATATTTCATTTGGTGACCCGTGTAAATCTATTCTCATGATTTATCCGTGTTATTAGAGTTAACAATTGATATTGACGATTGACTGAGATAAGTATAATATGCATGTATTAAAAGTTTTTTTGACAAATTTCAGATAAATATATTCCAGTACGATGAAAATTACATAGATCACTATTAAGATACATGTGGTTATAAATGTTTATGTTTGAGAGATGACCTAATGTGAAAAAACTCGTATTTAAGAAGAAGATTGCTAAAAATTTGAATTTTTATATTGAACAAAGAATGAAAATATTTAAAAACATAAAATAAATAAAATGCATAAATTAATTCTCTTAAAATGTTACATTATTATTAAATATTAGTATATATTGTGGACTAGTCCACAGACCTACGAATCAGTTCCCAGGACAGGGCAAGTCAAAAAAGTGAATTTAATATTAAACTGCGGAATGGACCAACCTAATTCCTACTTTACGGACTAAAATGTGAGATGGGCTAAAACAGGCTAGACTAACTCACTTTATCATTCCTAATGTTCATAACAATCACTTTATGATAATATCAAATTGAGAATAAGTTAAAAGAAAATTGCATTTGAATATTTGAAAATAGAAATTCAATATATAATAAATGTAGAAACAAAAGTTGAATGAATGAGTATAACAACAATTTATATACATGATAATCATGATGCACACTAACATGCTTCTTTTCTCTATATTTTTTAAGATTTATGTGTAAATCACATTTATAGTTGTATTTATGACCTTATCATTATCATTTAAAATAAGAATCCTCAATTCTTGATTTGTTTTCACCGTAGAAACTACTAAATGTAATTGTTCGTGTATAAATACAAGATAATTTTAAATAATAATGTAATATATATGAGGGGTGTCAATGGAGGTTCATTTACCTTAGTAAATGAGCAAAAGGTTGTATTTTTTTGTATCTTTCCAAATGCATATGGAGCTTTCCCTGGGATCGGAATATTCCAGTCCAAGTTGCATTTTTCAATTTTGATGAGTCAACACACAACCAGTGTCAACTACGAGTCTACAAAACGTAAAAAAAAAATTAATATATTACTTCAAACATAAGTATTTAACTTTCTACTTTATTTTAGATTAATAGATCAAATTAATTACGTGTATTTTTATTTCATGAGAACAGTAATATCTCTCTTTGGATGTACGGTGTGATAAAAAATGATAATTATCTCTTCCTCTTCATTAATTTGAAAACAGTGTAGAAGAGAAAGTGGGCATGAATAAATCTAAACTTGCGGAAGTTGAATGTGTGTAAAAAAATTAAATAATATTGAAAAAAACCTTATCATAGTTAATAACTAACTTTTGTTGTGTATGATGATATATTTCAACATTTCGAAATGAACGAAAATTATATGAAAAAGTACTTATCAAGATTTCACCGAGGGACAGAGACTTGTTTCGTTATAAAATCATGAATTTTTTATATACTACTGATGAACGTAATTTCGGGATTTCGTTATTAAATTCACTTCAGAAATCATGAAAAAATTTGATGTTATTAACTGATTTTCTCGAAATGATCATGAATATTCACTATATATGTCGTTGTAAAACTTTTCAGATATTTTTATTTATTTAAAATCTGTATGGACTAATTAGTTATTGGGTTTCATTGCAATGTATAATAAATTTTGCGTATTGTAATTCACGGATATTAAAAATAGGTATAAGAAATCATACTTATGATAACAAAAATATTATATATATATATATATATATATATATATATATATATATATATATATAAAAAATAGAGTTGAAGTTAGCGAATCCTAAAGAATTAGAATCGATTTATGTCTAATTGCTCCACATATATTTTTTCTAACTATATTTTTTAAACGAACCAAGATTAATCCAAATTGATCTTGTAATAGATCTCTTACAGAATCAATACGTTTATTTTTTAAATAATTTATATAGTTAAGTAGAGTCATTTCAAATCTCATGTCAATCAAATGATTCACAGCTGTTAATATATATCTCGCAGTATATATATATATA
>Ga0214544_1007509_pt1 | contig 19063 bp, 5 predicted proteins | sample CNSS3metaG_FD_160074 | JGI IMG/M metagenome (GOLD analysis project Ga0214544, IMG submission 160074) | Root nodule microbial communities from cowpea collected in UCLA plant growth center, Los Angeles, California, USA - CNSS3 | ecosystem: Host-associated > Plants > Roots > Nodule | place: USA... | reverse complement strand
TATATATATATAACTGGTTTTTAATATATATCAAATATTTTTCTTTTCACAATTATGTTTTAAATGATTTAATTATTGCTGAGGTCAACAAGTTAAAACCACAAAGACAATATCTTTTATATATATATATATATATATATATATAATATTTTTTATAATTATGTTTGTATTAGTTTTTTTCTACTCTTTCTTATATATGACACCTTTTACAATTATAGTTATATTAATGCACTATAATAAAATGGTTCATTAATAATCAATTTTAGTGATCAAAAGTTGTTAATCATTTTATTGACCAATTTAGATACTAATTTACAAAATAAAAAATTATTACTTACTAAAATAGTTATTATTATAAATAAAAAATTATAATGGGTCTTTAAATTGGTCGGTCTTTAAACACTATAAAAGATAAAAGACCCATGAACTCATTATTTTAAAATTTTGAGTTAAAAGTGATATCAAAGACCTGATATATATAACACTAATGTAATATCTACCTAAAACCACAATGGGTTGCAGACCATAGAAGCGATAAAGGGGGGCCATGACCCCCCAAATTTTTATAAATTTATATAATTTTAAATATTTTTTAAAAATATTTAATAATTTTAATATATTTTATATATTTGTTATTCTAAACAAGTTTTACACATCTATATTTACATATAAAGATTTTTTTTTGTCCACATTTATTTTTCAATTTTACTTATTAAACATTTTTTTATATAAAAATAATTATTTTATTAATATTATCTTTTAAGTAATTATTTATTTAATTTAATCATTTTTTATTTTATTGTTTTCTAAAACTTAATCATTATAAATGAAAATTAATTATCATAAAACTATAAAAATTATTTATATTTAATTTTATAATTATAATAATAATAACTATAATTTTTTTATTATCATAAAAAAAGTAAATATTATGTTTTTACTAGTTTTATATAAAAATTTTGAATTACTCTTTTAGTTTATATTTTTGTTTAAAAATATCATGTTGGTCTTCCAGTATATTTTAGTCTCAATTTATCTCGATTTTTGAAAAATGATACAATTTGATCATTTTTCGTTAAATTTCTTGAATCATATCAAGATTCTTTTTTTCAAAATTGAAGTTGTGAATAAGGATAGTTTTTTTTTATTGGTGTAATTGATATAATTCTATGGATGAAAAATCCTAATTTCACATTTTAAAAAATTTAACGAAAATGACTAAATTGTATCAATTTAAAAAAATGGGAACCAACTTTTTGGGTTCGAAACTTATAATAATCAATTCAAATGATTTGTCAAACTTGACTATCACATATAAAGTATGATAAAATCAATAATTTTATTATAATAATTTTTTAAAATAAATAATTCAATTAGTAGTTACAAAATTACTGAAAATAAATAGCAATTAAAATTTTAAAGACAATGCAGTGCAGCAAATAATGGTATTGTAACGTTAAAATTGTAAGTATTAATAATCTATTTTTATGTTACATACCATTTTAATATAAAAAAATAAATTATTATAAAATTAAAAATATAAATATATAATATATATTTTTATATAATATAAAATTTTTATATATATATATATATATATATATATATATATATATATATATATATATATTTTTGTTTTGTGTTCAGGACATACGAAGATTTTGCAGACAAAAAAATTTATAATATTTTAAAAATTTTGCTTTAACTTTTATAAAATTATTTTGTATAATAAATAAAGCTTTTGCCATCACACTTCACTTACCGATGGATACATCTTATGGTAATGCAAATTTAAATACCCATAACACAGCTCTTAAGAAAATGACCATTTTTTTTTAGAGCTATCAAAATGGGTTGGAACCTGCGAGTCAATCTGTTTTACTACGGGTTCGGCTTAGGTTGGGTTGTATCTTTTTTACAAATTATAATACAGGTTAATTTTTGACCCCGCTCACCTAGAACCCAATTCAACCATGTTGAACTTGTGGTGAGCTGAGTTGGCTCACCAACCTAAAAATAAAGGGTCGCACAAATGTTTTTTGTTAAGTTGGGTTTTGCATTTGGGTCATGTTAGGTTGTTTTTTTAGCCAACATATAGATAATTTGTATTTTTGTAATTTTGGTTTGTGTTTGGATTGTATTAAAGTTTATTTAGATTTTAATTAGAATTATAATTTAGTTTTGACTGAAAATTAAATAAAAAATTATATTTTTTAATTAAGTGAGTCTGTGAGCCAATCCGTTTAACCCATCAACCTACGGTAGGTCAAGTCAGGTTCGAATATTTTTGGCTCACTACTAAATGAGTCGGGTTGGATTAACTCATTAAGTGATCAACACATGGTGGGTCCAGCCGGGTCGGGGTCGGGCTAGGTTATCCATTTTTTGACAACTCTAGTTTTTCTTGTAGTAGTGATTATAATAAGTCCTGATTGATATAAATAAAATCTATTACATATTAAGAAAAGAAGATACCACCAAAATTCCTACATTACCCATTTTCTTTTTTTGACATGTGTCAAAAAATTTAGTTTTTTCGTCATTTTAGAACTCTGGTACAAAAGGACCTGGGTTCAAATCCTACAAAAGTCAATTTGTTTTTATTTTTTCATTTATTTATGATTTCAGCTATAATATTAATTATCAAAAAATTTAGTTTTTTCGTCATTTTAAAACTCTGGTACAAAAGAACCTGGGTTCAAATCCTACAAAAGTCAATTTGTTTCTATTTTTCATTTATTTATGATTTCAGCTATAATATTAATTATTAATAATATTATTATTTGTAATATTTTTATAAGTATTAGTATTTCTAATTATTAATAATATTATTATTATAAATATTATTTATAGTGATAGTAGTAAATTATAACATATATTAATATTATTATAATAATAATAATTGTTATTATTATTACATGTTACTATTATATATTATTACTATTAGTATTATTAACATTATTAGTGGTAAAGTTATTACTCTTATTTGTAATATATAATATTATTATTATTATATATTTTTGTTAGTAATTATGTCTCAATTTTTATTAGGTTATGATAAATTATTTTTTTTGTCTTAAACTTAAAAAAAATATGTATATTGATAAATATATGATTAGTTTAAAATTTCACTCCAACATGTCATGGTTGATGTTCATATACCCATTCAAATTTGAAGGATTTGTCCACCATTATTGAATTATGTCAATCTTTGACAAAAACAAACAAATTAAAGATATTTTACTTGATTGATTGTCTAATTCATTTTATTTAACTTTTAATGTTTCATTTTCTACAACGAAGATTATCAAAACAAAATTTGGAATAAGATGAAAGATGAATTTCTTGAACACAATATGGTTATTTACATTCAAAAAGGAATAACTGGAGATTTTTATTTCGAATAAATTATTGACGAGTTCGAAATTTTTTACTATAAATTATTTTGGCTCCTCCAAAATTATTGGTCAAGATTCGTCATGGGTTATTATTATTAACTATAATTAATAATCATTATTACTATCAACTATAAATATTATTATCATTATTATTAATTATAATTATTTCTATTATTATATTACTATTATTATTATTATTATTATTATTAATAAGAACTATAATTATTATAATAGTTATTATTATTATTATTATTTTTGTTTTTATTATTATTGTTAGATACACATCTTACTTTTACTTACTATGTAGGAATCATGTTTCCTTTACTTGTCATTTTTATTTGTTTTGTTGTTCATTTATCTTTTCATTTGAACAATTATTTCAATTTAAAAAAAATAGATACTAAAATTAGTAAAATAATAAAACTGAAAAAAAAATTATTATAAATAATTATTTAAATTTAAAATTTAATAATTAAGAGGATAAATTGATAAAATAAAAAAGACATCAAAGATGCTTATCTCTTTATATATGTAATTGTATTAATATTAATATTATTATTATTAGTAATAGTATTAGTATTATTTTTTTTATCACTACATGATATTATTATTATTATTATAACTAGACACATATTTTACTTTTATTTACTACGGGATCATATTTCAATTACTTGCTTTTTGTATTTGTTTTGTTATTCATTTTATCTCTATATCTTGGTATTTCTTGAATTGAAAAAAATAGTTACTAAAATTAGTAGAATGATAAAAGTGACAAATATTTTTTATTATGAATAATTATTTAAATTTAATAAATAATAATTAAGAGGATAAAATTGTAAAAACAAAAAAGGACATAAAAAATGTGTAACTCTTTATATATTTAGTTAGTGGATTATTATTATTATTACTATTATTATTATTATTATTATCACTATGGGATATTATTATAATGATATTATTATTATTATTATTATAGTTAGACACACATCTTAAATTAATTTACTACGGGATCGTATTTCAATTATTTGTCATTTTTATTGTTTTGTTGTTAATGTATATCTTTATATGTAATTATAAATTATTATAATTGACATTAGCCTTAGTGTTAACATTAATATTAATATTTATAGCATAAATACTACTATTATTGGTATCATTATTATTTTTTTTATTATTACTATTCATAATGGTGTTATTATAATAAATATGCTTTTTTTTAATTATAGAAAATGTTGTTATACTAAATACTTTTGCTAAATAGAGTTTTAATCTTTTAAATTTTTATAATTTATAATTTATATTAATATTATTATTATTATTAGTATTTTTAATAGTTAAATAAATATAATACAAATTATATTATTATTCTAAAAATAATTAAAATAAAAAAAAACAAAAAAATGTTCACACAAACCATAGTCTATTATAATCATTTCGTAAATTCAATTAATTGTATTATATTGTGATATCAATTCTATTTATTATATTTAAAACTGAAATTATTTTTGCATCACTTAGATTTACTATTTTATTACTTTAATAACAACATTTACAACCATATAACTTATTTTTCATAATATTTTATTACATAATATTTTCACTATGTTATTATTTTAATATACAAAATAAAATACGCACGGGTCAGTATACTAGTTTAATTATAAAAGAATTTATTTTTGACAGTTTTTAATAATTAAAATATGCAATTTTAACCTTTAGAAAAACAATATTTTTTTGTACCAATTACAACTTAACTTATGAACGGATACATTTTATAAGAATACAAATTTATCTACGTTAAGATTCTCTAAGTAGATATCCATTGTTTTTCTTAATTATGGTTAGTTTAATGTTATAAACGTAAAATATTAGTAATCCATTTTTATATTGCATACAATTTTAATATATATTAGACATTTTAATGCATTTTACAATTTTGTGTGTTGAGACTACTAATAAGTGGTTGTATGATAATTAAGTTGGAAAATGTTAAAATTAGCAGATAAAGACAATGCAGTGCAGCAAATAGAGGTATTGTACATTTTAATGCATTTTACAATTTTTTGTGTTGAGACTACTAATAAATAAGTGGTTGTATGATAATTAAGTCAAAGAATGTTAAAATTAGCAGATAAAGACAATGCAGTGTAGCAAATAGAGGTATTGTACATTTTAATGCATTTTAATATTTTTTTGTGTTGAGACTACAAATAAATAAGTGGTTGTATGATAATTAAGTCAAAGAATGTTAAAATTAGCAGATAAAGACAATGCAGTGCAGCAAATAGAGGTATTGTAACGTTAAAATTGTAATATTAATCTATTTTTATGTTACATACCATTTTAGTATATATATATATATATATATATATATATATATATATATATATATATATATATATATATATATATATATATATATATATATTTATTTTTTTTTATACATAATTATATATTTTGTGTTCAGGACATACGAAGATTTTGCACAAAAAAAATTGTAATACTTTAAAAATTTTGCTTTAACTTTTATAAAATTATTTTGTATAATAAATAAAGCTTTTGCCATCACACTTCACTTACCAATGGATACATCTTATGGTAATGCAAATTTATATACCCATAATAGCCCTTAAGAAAATAACTATTGTTTTTCTTATGACTATCAAAATGGATTGGAACCTGCAAGTCAACCCGGCTTACCACGGGATTGGGTTGAATTTTTTTACAAATTTTAATACGGGTTAATTTTTGACCTGGCTCACCTAGAACTTAGCTCAACCGAATTGAACCCGTGGTGAGCCGAGTTGGCTCACCAACCTGCAAATAAAGGGTTGCAAAAGTGTTTTTTTGTTAAGTTGGGTTTTGCATTTGGATTATGTTAGGTTGTTTTTTTTAGCCAACACATAGATAATTTGTATTTTTGTTATTTTGGTTTGTGTTTAGATTGTATTAAAGTTTATTTAGATTTTAATTAGAATTATAATTTAGTTTTGACTGAAAAATAAATAAAAAATTATATATTTTTTTTAATTAAGTGAGTCTGTGAGCCAACCCGTTTAACCCACCAACCCGCGGTAGGTCGAACCGGGTTCGAATATTTTTGGCTCACTAATAAATGAGTCGGATTGGATTAACTCATTAAGTGATCAACCCGTGGTGGGTCGAGCCGGATCGGACTAGGTTACCCGTTTTTTTACAACTCTAGTTTTTCTTATAGCAGTGATTATAATAAGTCCTCATTGATATAAATAAAATATTAATTAAATCATGTAACAGTCAAATTAATTATATGTGACTGAGATGGATTAAATTATTTCAAAAAAGGTAATTCGAAGAACTATAATCGTGTTATTTTAATCTTCTGTTAATATATTTTAGTAAATATATGTTACTTTAAGTTCTAGATACTTTTCATCGTTTTGATTTTCCTATATTTAATTGTAGTTATTGTAACATTAAAATCGTAAATATTAATAATCTATTTTTTTATGTTACATACCATTTTAGTAAATATATATATTGTGTGTTCAGGCGCTAATAGTAGGTGGCTGCATGGTAATTAAGTAAAAAAATGTTAAAATAACATATGAAGATAATGCAGAAAGCATAGGTAACACAACTACAGAAGAAAAAGAAAAAAAACATGTGTAAAAGGAAAAGAGAGAGCATATAGTTAAGATATATGTGACATATATATTATTTATTAGATTGCCCTAATCATTTATTTAACATGAAAGAAAGGAGATGATGGGAAGGAGATTAGGGCACAAGTATCCCTTAAGTTAGGGAAGAGGGGAGATGATCACAGTGCATTGCTCTGAAGGAGGAAATCGATATTGCATGAGATGGCGTGCAGCGAGTGCTCCCTCCATGACGAGTGAGAAGGAAATAGCAATCACAAAAGCAAAAATCATCCATTTCTTACACTCACTCCCCATTTCTTCAATTCCAACTTTAACTTGAATACACTTCATAATTCAATATATTTCTCTTTTATACACATCAAGTAATCAAATCAACCACTTCCACATCTTACTATTTATTAATTATTAATACGGTTTCTTACTTGTTGGGCAATCCAACATTAATGTGGAATGAAGCCACTACATTAATCTATCATTAAGTATTTAACATAGTTCGAATGCTTCATAGTTATCCCAAGCTACTACACTATCTAGGGCAAAACATTTGACAGTGTCATTCAACAATTTTTATTTTACTTTTTTACTTTTAAATAAAGTGGTGTATGGGTTTGAATTTAGATGAAATTGTATTTTTTTCCATTAAAATTAAACATAAACAATAGATGCACTTGTCGCAAATTATTCCACAAAAGGAGAAAAGAAACTTGCAAGATAAAAAAAATGGCACAATTTTTTTTTTTAAGAAAAGGCCATATTAGCATTTGAGTTCTTTGAACCATTTGATACATTCTCACTTCAATGTAAATTAAAACATGTTTGACAGGTAAAAAATATTTAACGTAATTAGGTTAAAAGGGCTATGTTCATTCATTTATAAAGTTTTGTGCACCAAAATGTATCTAAGTTTCGGATAGGAATGAATTCCATTTTTGCATCAAAGTTCAGGGGCTAAAAACATACTTAACCCTTCTTTTGGTCTTACACATGGAAGGGTAAATATTTTTAGTTGATTTTCTGAATTCACAATGAATTATGAGATTTTAACCAATTCAAGTTTGTTCTTTATTTTCGATGACAAAGTGCGGCTATATCGTTTGTTTTATTAGTTCTAATTTATGTTCTTAGGATTTTTTTTTCAAATGTGAGTTGATAATTAAATCTTGTTCTTTAATCGGAATTCTTGTTAATTTGTTTAATCTTAACGATCTTTTTTTTCTCTTAATTCTAGAGGTAAAAAAATGGATATATTAAACATAGGTTTTTGGAGACGTGAAAGATTGTTAATAATTGATTTATGCTTGTTTGATTAATTTGATCTTGTTTAAAAATTGAATGAATGATAATCATATGATAACCAATGAAAAATTCAACCATGAATAAACCAAAAAATCAATATCCTTCTTTAATTATTTCATTTTCATTCTTTGAACATCTTTTACAACAACAATTGTTTTATTTCTACTTTACTATTCTTTCTAATATATGTTTTTGCTAACACTAGTTTACTCAAATTACAATTGAATTTGGTAGAAGATAACTTTGGCTTGACAAACCTTATCTATATCCACATTTTATTAACTTTTTATGTAATAGTCCATCAAGAACCACATATTGGATGATCTACTCTTTTAATTTGATTGAAAACGACAATGATCATTGTTGTACACTTCATTTTAACTATCTTTAATGCCCTTTATGCACTAAAATTGATTATGAATCCTTTTTTTAATTTCATAGCAATACTCTAATTTCACAATAATATCACATAGTAGATCCCCACGTATACCTTAACTTACAAATATTCCCCACTTAACCCAACCAACAATGTATTTCACTCATCTAATTCTTATACCAACTTGTAAGGATAGTAAGCCATATCAAGTGTGAGTTTGACTATACTTATCCCTATCCTCAAAATAAATGTTTATAGTCATTCTTTCTAACTATGAAATTTGTTTCACATCCTTATCCCCATCGACTAGTAGGTATATATGTACCGATGTTCATATTCACACTTGCACTATCCCCAAATATCAATTAATTAAATAATTTTATTATAAAAAAATGAAAACCATAATAAAAAAAACATGATATTATTAATGATTTAACGTTAAAAGGACACACATTTTTTTCTTTAATATTAAATTCCAAAGGAGAAATTATAATTCCATAACTTTCAAAATAGTGTGAAATAACAATTAAAAAACGTACAATAATCATAAAAATGAGTAAATAATTACACATAATTGAAATGAGTAAATACTTACACTTGTTTAGCTAGAACAATTAGCAAAATGAATGACTTAATAGTTTAAACTCTCAAAGTACAAAGAATTTTTTTAGAAAGAAGAATTAGCTGTCTTTATCCGAAATTTGTTTTTATCCAAAATTTTGATACGTTTTGATCCCCAAACATTAAAAATGAATGAGTATACTCCTTTTAACCCAGTTACATTAATTTTTTTTTTTTTTTACATTCAAATGCATTTTCTAGCTAACATTGAAGTAAGAATGTATCAAATGGTGTAAACAACTCAAATATTAACATGAAATATGTTTGACACGACAAAAAAATTTAATGTAATTAGGTTAAAAGGACTACATAGATCCACTTATTTTTAAAGTTTGGAAACCAAAATTTATTAAAGTTTCATACATAGACGAATTTGAATTTCACGTCAAAATTCAAAGACAAAAACATACTTAATCCCTTAAAAAATTATAAAATTAAATTTTTATAACCATAGACTTGCAGTCAATGGTGGTCCTTTGAAGGGACCGAAGGGAGTCATGGTTGCCCAATGTTTTTTTTTTAAATTTATATATATTTTAAAATTATATTTACATATTATTTTATTATTTATATTAATGTTTTTTTTAAATTTGAAAACTATGTTTTTTTTCTCTTTTATTATTTTTTGTTCTCTTTTATTTGGTTTCTCTCTTCTCTATACCTCTCTTTCTCACATCTTCTTTCTATCTTAATTTTCCCCCTAATCTCTCATCTTTGTCAAAATCAAATTGCACCAAGAAGAAATTAAGGAGCTAAGGAACATTTTGGACCGAACAATTTCTTCTTTTGAGTAAGTTGATTTTTTATCCTTTTTTGTTCAAACCACTATATTTTCCTCTTGTATGTGGTTTTTCTACATTATAAGCAGATCTCTATTTGTTACAGATAATAAAATCATAATCTAATTTCTTTGTGTAGATGGAGTTATTTTAGGTTTTGAAGTTATGTAAGGGAAGAGTTTGTGTGGGGGGAGAGTAGTATTAGGAATCTATTTAAGGTAAGTGAAGATAATCATTTAGAAGTTGTTAATTTTCTTAAAATATTGAGTTTTGGTTTTGAGATTTAGGTTATGGTATTCATAATTTTTTGTTTTCCTAAATAGGTGAGAGGTGAAAAATTCATATTAGAAAAATTATGATAAAGAGTAAACAAATTGTTTTTTTTTTCAAGAGGTCATCTTTATTTATTTTTAGTTATGCACTGATCCTATTTATTTATTTATTATACAATTATATGATTTAATATCAAAATAAAACTTATAATAAATAAAATTTTGATTATTGTAGTTGGATGTATGACCTTGGGGATATAAATGAATAGATAGTACTCAAGATGAGATGTTATTGAGTTACTTTGTTGGCCATTATGAGACTCAATTATCCTGACTAATTACTACAAAATTAATCAAAATCTATATAAAGTAAAATAAAGATCCAAGTTTTATGGATTTGAAGGAGTTTTCATTTCATTTTATTTTTTTAAGATATGTTATATTTTCATGTGATAATTGTCTCACTTCCCTATTTTATTATTGTGTATGAAAAACAATATCTTATAATCTCATCGTAAATGGCTACCCCTAACATGTCTGATCCTTTTTTCGCCGACATTGTGTCGATCTTTCCAACAAGTGCTTAGCAAATAAATGCAGTAAATAATTATGTAACATTTCAGGGAACAAGAAATTTTATAAGTATAATATAGAAAATAGTAGAAAAAAAATTTGGTCATCACACTCCAGGACCAAAATCTCTACCATATCTTCTTTTGTTAAATAAATAATACTTTTTATTCTTCTAGTGTAAAAAATATAATGTACCAAATGATGTAAACATAAGATACATATAGTAGTGTAAAATATATAAATATATGTATATGTGAATATTTTAAGTATTTTATATGTTATTCTAAAATTATGTGTTAAAATTTTATAAGTATAATATAAAAAATAATAATAAAGAAAAATTAATCATCACACCCAAAGACTAAAAACTCTACCATATCTTCTTTTGTTTCTTTTTATTTATCTCAAAACATTCAGAGACTAAAATATGCACACTCCTCTAGTTTTTATTTAAATTTGAATGATTTATATTAGATTAATTAAGTTTAAAATACCGTGAAAGTTATAAATTAAATATAGATAAAAAAATTTTATATATATATATATATATATATATATATATTATATTTTTATAAAAAATAAAATCTATGATGATACATTATTTATAATCGAGTTATGAACCCTTCACAATTCTTATCAAAATCTGAATTTGAACTACTTGCGTATAAGTCTAGTCTTCAGTGTACTGAATATTAGTGTACTGATTATTAATTAACAATAAATACTATGTAATAATATCGCAATTAAAAATGTTATTGTTATCAGTGTGTTGAATTCCCGATTAACACGGCAAGTTGCGTTGCCAAAAAAGGTAAATCATAATAATGAGTGATAAATGAATGAGTTGAATTATCCAGAGAGGAAGCTTTTATTTTTCTTTTCGTAACAAACTTGTAGAGATAAGTTATGGTTATTGATATAATATTAAATATCTCACTTAATTAAGTTTTAACTCTTTCATAACTAAAACATTTGAATATCTTTAATTAGTTTGTTCGATTAAATATTTTTTTATCTATTAAGTATTTAAAAATTTATATCTTTTAATTAAATATATGTGTCTAATAATTTTGTTAATGACTCTTATTTTGTCTATATATTTTGTTAAATATTATGAGATTTTTATGATAAATGTTAAAAAATATGAAAAATAACAAATAATTTTTATTGATTAACAGAAAAAATATATTAGATAATAAGTTACGTCGTTGTTGTCACTTTGCATCTATGGCGTCCGCATTAGTTATAGTTGGAGCGGATGATGTATAAGTCATTATAAACATACATCACAACATTGTTATCCAACACGTATCTTTTTAATGAAAAATTATAAAAATTATTAATTATCATTTTACATTAATCATAGTATCCTTTTATATTAATTATAAAATTTTACATTAATCGTAATAACCAAAATTTTAGTATATGTTTTAGAAGTTGAGTGAGAAGAGAGAGAGGAAAACGATGAAAGATATCGTGTGTGTGTGTGTGTGTAAAAGGGAAATAAGTAAGTGGTAGTGTTGAGAAAATGCAGATAGAGTAGAACTTAGAAGAAGTAATTGAAATTAATTTGTATATCAACAAATAATATCTTATTCTAAATTTAGATAATTAACGAGGTCAGACATTTCCTATATTTCATGGATTCCTTTACTTTCACATCACTTTTAATTAATTATTTATTTACTATAAAAGTCATATCTTACGTTTCAAAACATCCTAGGAAATTTATATTACTTTCATATTTTGAAAACATTGATATGCAAAGTAATAACTTCCCTTGTGATTGGTATTTGGTTCTCATACATGACACAACCTTTATCCTTTGTTTTGTCTGTTGATGTATTTGTTAGTATATATTTTTTTTATAAGGTTGGGACAACCCTATTGTCTCTATTTTCAATTCATATTTTTCATTGTTGATAAAAAAAAAAAACACGCCATTTGGTACAAAATAACACTGTTTTAAAAAAAAATCACTTATTCATTTCCATCATATCATCATAATCAATAATTTCTATCTCCATTTATCAATAATATAAATACTCTTCTTCATCACTAAAAAATAGTTTTCCACGTACATCTGCTTCTGTTTATTTTCCAACCGGCACTTCTGTATTACAAGATATATAATATTTATTGTATCATCTCATAAACCTTTCTTTTATTTCTTCTCTTATCTTCTCATTCATCAAATCTACTCGCTAATTTTATAACTTCATGTAACTTCAAAGCTCAGAGGAATTCTCAATCTCAACTCCTGTACAGTATAAGAGTAGATCAATGTAACTTCGTACCTTAAATAACCTATTAAGTTGAGAATTTTTATATAGAATTAAATATAATTTTAGTCTCTAAATTTAAATTTATATAATTATTTTTATCAAAACTTTGATATAATTTAGTTTTTAAACTTAAAAAATAATAAATATAACTATTTTAATTCAACAGCGTAAAATTTTTCATTTATTAAATGATGTTTTAGAACATAACAAATGTTATAAACGGTTCAAATATCAATGTTAAACATAATTTAAAATTTACACATCTGGATTAGAATAATTATATTACATTGATTTTAAAATTTAAAAGAAAATTATATTAATGATAGAAACATGAATGAATTCCAATTTTATTTCTTAGTGTAGAAACTAAAATATATTTAACCATTTTTAAGTACCTCTTTCAATTTCATAACTTTCTAATATTTCAATTGATTTGTATTATTACGTAATATCTTACTCTACATTGTTTAATTAAAGAGGCCATACGTTTCCTATATTTAATGATTCCTTTCCTATGACATCACTTTAAATTAATTATTTATTTACTAGAAAAATCATATAGTTTACGATTCTAAACATCATCGTAAATTTATATTACTTTAAATGCATATTTTTTTCAAACACAGAAAAATAATAACTTCACTGCATCTTAAAATTAAAGATCCCAGTATTTAAACTCATAAGATTAATACGTCACTTAAACGTTAGGGGTTTTGTCAAAATGGGGTTGGTTTCTCCTCATAATTACAAAATAGGATTAGTTGATTGGTTTTTTACATATTAAAGTTAAGTCATTATGATCCATCCTGAAGTCATTATGAGTATAAACGGTTTCTTTATAGGAAAAAAGCAAAGTCGTTCATACTTCTAACGATTTCAACTTAGAAATCATTCTGAATAGTAAAGACTTCATCCTAATAAGTAATTTACGAGCTGACCAATTCCATCTTGTATTTATCGAGGAAAACCAACGCCATTTTGAAAAACAAAGACCTCATTATTCCACAGTAAATATCAAACACACTAAAATATAGTATTATTTACCATAAAAAAATGAAAAAGACCGTCGAATTAGACTTATGTTTAACCATATACAAACTAGTTTGTACTTTAAAAAATGATTTCAAACAGATTAATTATATCAAACTATATTTTCTTAAAATTATATTAAAAAAAATTTAAATTATGTTTTTGATTTTCATTTTCGTTGCAAAATGTGGATTTAGTTATCGTAGTTGCACTTTTTTTCTCTATTCCTTCCTATTTTCTTTTTAACTTGGACATCTCGTTATTAACAGCACGTCCAATCACATTCCACCTTGCTTCCACCTCTGCCATCACTTCCACGTGTGATGTGCCCATTCCCACTTGTACCATCACTCTCTTTTGTTTCACCATTACCTTTGCCTCTCCCACCTATGCTACCACTATGATCCCACCTATGCCACCATTATGGAGAGAGTGGGGTATAAGTAGTGGTGGCCTAGGAGGACAATAGCCTTTGTTTGTGATATCTAACTTAAATTTGTATTTGTCATTATCAATTTAATAATTTGTTTGTCACAACTACAACTCTGATTAAATCGAAGACATGTTAGTTATAATTATGGGTTAAATATGTTTTTAGTTCCTGAACTTTCAGTGAATTTTAGAATTTTTGTTATAATTATGAAAATTGTAACATTTTGTAGAAAGACCTTTAGTTTTTTGTTGGTTTTCTTATGAATATAACAAAACCAAATAATTACGGAATATTAGTTGAGTAATTATCATAACTTCAAAAAAAGGCTCACTAAGTTAGACAAATGCTTCAAGATGGAGTGAAGTAAACATGTCTTTGTGAGGTGGTAATCCATGATGTCATATATTCTGTGGTTTGAGCCTTTCTATTGCCAAATTTTTTAATGCTTTGGGGCTCAAATATTTTGTACACCTATGACCGACTAGCTCCATAGTCACTATGTCCAGTGGCGGATCTTACCTACAAGTTTTGAAATGGCCAAATAATATAATTCTTTGATCATTAAATTGTTGGATCATTAGTATAATGTTTTAAAAATTGATTCCTCTAACTGAATAATTTAATCTTTAGTTAATGTTGTGAAAAATATAATCTATCTTGCTTTTACCTTCACGAATAACTTCACTTTTATCATTTTTGAATAATGAAACTATTCTTTTATTCTTCATCAAATTACCTATTTTTTAAAATAATTTATCATACCTTACTAACACAATTGAGAAGCGTAAATATTAAAGGAAAAATATAGTATAGTTAAGTCACAATTAAAAATCGGTTATGAAAAAATACATAATACATTGTTTTTTCTTCTATATTCATAAAAAAATGAACATAAAAAAGGCTCATGAGATAAAAAAACAATATTAACTATTAAATTAATATTTCATTATCAAGTAAGATAAAAGAGAATTAATTTTCTTTTCTTCAAAAAATAAATAAGACAAATGAGAAATGAGAGAAAAAATAATTACCTTTTTTCTTAAAAAAAATGAGAGTGAGTTTGATATATATTAAAAACCAGTTATAAATATATATATATATATATATATATATATATATATATTTATTTATTTATTTATTTATAACTGGTTTTTAATATATATCAAATATTTTTCTTTTCACAATTATGTTTTAAATGCTTTAATTATTACTGAGGTCAACAAGTTAAAACCACAAAGAAAATATCTTTTATATATATATATATATATATATATATATAATATTTTTTATAATTATGTTTGTATTAGTTTTTTTCTACTATTTCTTATATATGACACCTTTTACAACTATAGTTATATTAATACACTACAATAAAAGGGTTCATTAATAATCAATTTTAGTGACTAAAAATTGTTAATCGTTTTATTGATCAATTTAGATACCAATTTACAAAATAAAAAATTATTACTTACTAAAATAGTCACTATCAATGGCGGACCTACTCAATGACAGGGGAGCACGGCTGCCCCAAAATTTTTTAAATTTATTTTTTATATATATTTATTTATTTTCTAAAATTATATTTATATATTATTTATATTAAGTTTATATTATAAAAAATTATAATAAAAGATAAAATAAAAAGTTTAATGGAGAATTGATTTATAAAAGAGATTAGAGTTTTTTTTTCTATCTATAAGAACTTTCCATAATGTAAATTATCATGAAAATGTGTGAGAAGAAATAAATACAAAGAGATAGATTAGAAAACAGAGATTGTGGAACACATAGATTGAAATTGAAGTATATATTCTCGGATGATCTCTCACATATCAAGGTTAGTATCTTATTATAATTTATATATGTTAAATTTATGATTCATTTTAGGATGTTTCTCCCAAATTAAGTTTATTCCAGATGAGTATAAATCCTAATTTTGATTTTAGGGATTGTTTTGAAATTTATATGAACCTTAATTATAAATTTTCCCAAATTATTATAACCCTTGATTATGAAATTTAGGGATTTTATGTTTTTTGTTGCCTATGGTAAATTTTTTAAAGTTTTGAATTTATATAGTGTTGCTTATTTAATTAAAGTTATATGAATTTTGTTATGTTTTGTATTGTGATAATTGTGATTTGTGAATACAAATTTTCTTTTTTCTAAATAGGTGAGAGGTGATAAATTTATATTAGAAAGATTATGATAAAGAGTAAAATAATTGATTTTTTTTTTGAAAGAGGAAGGATTGTGATAAGATGAAAAAAAAAATATACATTAACTAAACTTAAGAAATTTCATGAGAACCAAGTATTCAAGACAATGAAAAACAAATCTCTAAATTTCCTAGGGTTACATATAATGAATTTAAAAATTTATTAGAACACGTCCTCAAATTTGACAATAGCCACAAAATCAAATTGATGAGGTACGAAAGGCTTATCAAAATGGTATTCATGGTTTATATCATGATATAATAACGAATGATAGTTATATTTTTTTGAATTCTACTATTATGTATGCTTGTTTTAAGCCGAAGAAATGAAGAGAAAAAATGAAAAAAAAATTCTAACTAAAAAAAATTATATGTAACAAATTTAATTTGGCACCCCTAAATTTTTTGTCCAAGTTCCGCCACTGGTCACTATTAAAAATAAAAGATTATAATAGATCTTTAAATTGATTGATCTTTAAACACTATAAAAGACGAAACACCCATGAACTCATTATTTTAAAATTTTGAGTTAAAAGTGATATCAAAAACCTTATATATATAACACTAATGTAATATCTACCTAAAACCACAATCTCTCAGTGGCGGACCATAGAAGTGATAAAGGGGGCCATGACCCTCCAAATTTTTATAAATTTATATAAATTTTAAATATATTTAAAAAATATTTAATATTTTTAATAAATTTTATATATTTGTTATTCTAAACAAGTTTTACACATCTATATTTACATATAAAGATTTTTTTTGTTGTCCACATTTCTTTTTCAATTTTACCTATTAAACATTTTTTTATATAAAAATAATTATTTTATTAATATTATCTTTTAAGTAATTATTTATTTAATTTAATCATTTTTTATTTTATTTTTTTCTAAAACTTAATCATTATAAATGAAAATTAATTATCATAAAACTATAAAAATTATTTATATTTAATTTTATAATTATAATAATAACAATAACTATAATTTTTTTATTATCATAAAAAAAGTAAATATTATGTTTTTACTAGTTTTATATAAAAAATTTTGAATTACTCTTTTAGTTTATATTTTTGTTTAAAAATATCATGTTTGTCTTCTAGTATTTTTTTAGTCTCAATTTAGTCTTGATTTTTGAAAAATGATGCAATTTGGTCATTTTTTATTAAATTTCTTAAATCATATCAAGATTTTTTTTTTCAAAATTGAAGTTGTGAATAAGGATGGTTTATTTTACTGGTGTAATTGATATAATTCTATTGATGAAAAATCTTAATTTCACATTTTAAGAAATTTAATAAAAATGACTAAATTGTATTTATTTTAAAAAATGGGAACCAACTTTTTGGGGTTCGAAACTTATAATAATCAATTCAAATGATTTGTGAAATTTGACTATCACATATAAAGTATGATAAAATCAATAACTTTATATAATATTTTTTAAAATAAAATAAATAATTCAATTAGTAGTGATAAAATTACTGAAAATAAATAGCAATTAAAATTTTGAAGATTTAAAAAAGAATATTTTAAATAATTTGTGACGGTTTAATGCTTTTAATAGATGTGAAGTGATAATAAAATAAGATATATTGAATTTTTTTTTACCACTAATACAAACATTTAAATTTTTGTTGTGACAAACTTTTTTTAAGAATTGTACTTTTGGTGGTTATTTAATTATAAAAGAATTTAATTTTGACAGTGTTTAATAATTAAAAATATGCAATTTTAACCTTTAGAAAAACGATATTTTTTAGTGCCAATTACAACTTCACTTATGAACGGATACATTTTACAATAATACAAATTTATCTACGTTAAGATTCATTAAGTAGATATCCATTGTTTTTCTTAATTGTGGTTAGTTTAATGTTATAAATGTAAAATATTAGTAATCCATTTTTACATTGTATACAATTTTAATATATATTAGACATTAAATACATTTTATAATTTTGTGTGTTGAGACTACTAATAAGTGGTTGCATGATAATTAAGTTGAAGAATGTTAAAATTAACATATGAAGACAATGCAGTGCAGCAAATAATGGTATTGTAACGTTAAAATTGTAAGTATTAATAATCTATTTTTATGTTACATACCATTTTAATATATATATATATATATATA
>Ga0214544_1007508_pt1 | contig 19064 bp, 6 predicted proteins | sample CNSS3metaG_FD_160074 | JGI IMG/M metagenome (GOLD analysis project Ga0214544, IMG submission 160074) | Root nodule microbial communities from cowpea collected in UCLA plant growth center, Los Angeles, California, USA - CNSS3 | ecosystem: Host-associated > Plants > Roots > Nodule | place: USA... | reverse complement strand
ATATATATATATATATATATATATATATATATATATATATATATATATATATATATATATATATATATATATATATATATATGAAAAAATATTAAGGAACCTAAATGTCTCACAATCATTTAAGCTTGGCCACTGTTTATGCCTAAGAGGAATAATATATAATTTGGATAATATTTTGTAATGTTTGAATAGATTTGTAAAAATCATAAATTGCATCACGATATAAGATTAATATTTTATAATGAAGATCTGTCTTCAAAAGACTACATATTCACATTTCTTTGAGGGTATTTATCTAGTAACATTTTATGTAGACGTATTAAGACATTGGTAATGTTTTATATTTTATTATTATTATTATTATTATTATTATTATTAATTATTCATTATTTGCGTTAGAAAAAACGTGTTCAAAAGACTCTCTTGTATACAGAACGACAGACGACCAGTAAACATTATCTGCGTCTTTAATTTGTTTTGGGTTCATTCAATTCTATCTTATCTTCAAATGCATTTACATGAACTGAAATATTATCAAAAAAGGATAATTAGGATGAGTACAGGTTCTTTACTGAAATATTTTGTGTTATATTTAAAATATGCTGATGTTGATATTTTAAATTATTTTTTAAATATTGTAAAATATTAAAATCAATGTTTATTCGTTTATTTTAAATAATAGAGAAACAAATAGCAAAACTCAAAAAAAGAATCCAAATTCTAATTAGGATACTTATTTTTTTGTGAAGCTCAATATATAAATGAGTAAAGTGAATTTAATGTTTACATTCTGTTATATTCAACAACCATAAAACATATATATTAAGTTAATCTTTGATCATCATTTACAATTTTAAATTAAGTAATAGTGTCGTACTAAAATTGTAATAGATGAAGACATAATTTATTCCGTGAATAATTTAATAAAAATATTTGACATGCACGTTACTTATCAATTCGGTCCAGTAAGGAAAGGATAAATATTTCTGTTGTCATTGCATTATTTAATGAGTGTCTAGTTGGGACACTTCTCACAAGTTGAAACATTTACGATTATTTGGTAGGGGTGTTGTTCTGGCAAACTAAGATCATGGAAAAGTTCTCGAACGTATCTGGAACTTCTCTTTTGGTACCATCAGTTCAAGAGTTGGCCAAACAAAATTTGGTTACTGTTCCACAAAGATACATTCAGCCTCAAAATCACCAACAAATGCTGCATATTTCTCAACAACCTAATGTTGGATCCCTTCAGATTCCAGTTATTGACATGCACAGATTGCTTTCTCAAGAATCTGGAACTTCTGAATTGGATAAGCTTCACCTTGCTTGCAAGGAATGGGGATTCTTCCAGGTCTCTTTTCTTTTCTCATTTTATTCTTTAATTTCATACTTATTTTCTTTTTAAAAATAAGTTAATTTATTATGAGTTCAGAAAACAAAATTTAATGGAATTTCAGTATCTTTTCACAGCTGATAAACCATGGAATAAGCTCATCCATGGTGGAGAAAGTGAAGTTGGAGATGGAAGATTTCTTCAACCTTCCGATGACAGAGAAGGAAAAGTTTTGGCAAACTCCAGAACACATGGAGGGTTTTGGACAAGCATTTGTTTTTAGTGAAGATCAAAAGCTAGATTGGAGTGATATGTTCTACATGATCACCCGTCCAAAGCACTCCAGAATGCCCCACTTATTTCCACAACTCCCTCTTCCTTTTAGGTTCTCTTTCTTCTTTATGGTTAAATTCTGAATTATTTATAAGTTAAATTTTTTTTTTATTGGCAAAGAATTAAATTAAATTAATAATAGAGCACTTGAGAGGTGCTCTAATCCATTTACAAAAAGATGAGAGAAAGATACAGTGCATCTCCAAAATTATGCTTCTATAATAATCTGGACTTTCAATGTTAGAGTCATGCCTTCCCAACGTCAAGCTGGGTAGGAATCATAAGATTAGCCACCCATATCGCACCTTCCCCGGCCAGTCTACAAGATTACACAGAAAGTGAATACAAAACCAGGTATGCATGGTTTGTTGCGCTCCCAAGACTATGTTCTCTTGGTTGTTACGGAGTAACCAAAGAAGTGTAAAATCACTGATGAAAAGCTCATTCCTTTAGACATGGGAATCCTTTTCATGCTCACCTGACAACTTAAACACAGAAAGCATCATATCATAGAGATTTTAAACACACAATAGGAGCGAAGTACCAATCACTATATGAAAACTTTACCGAATGAATTTTATGTTTCAACCAAGTCCAAGCGTTAACTTGAGCAAGACTAGAAATCTCTTCAGTGTCAACTTTCTTTTGCTTAAAGATCACCTCATTCCTATGTCTCCAAATTTCTCCAACTATAGTCAACCACATTCCTTTCCACATTATAAGTTAAATTATGTTTTAAGTCTTTCAACTTTGATACGAGGTTGAAATTCGTTAATGTTAAACTTTGATAATATTTTTAAATTTAAAAAATAAATGAATATATTTCTTTTAATTAATTTAATTATATTAAATTTTTTATGCATGTCCTTTTTATCGTTGAAATAAAATATATTAAATGATATAAAAATTTAAATATTAATTTGAAACGTTTTTTACCAATCAATTTTTTATTAGTTATATTTTGTTTAAAAATTCAGGTGTGAACTGCTTCGCACTATTTAATAAGAAAGTTGAATAAAAAACAAAAATTATAATTTCATTATCACAATTTGAAAGTGATGTTAAATTTGACCATGATTTCATTGTTGGTGTGTATCCCTTAATGGAATCTTTTCGAAAACTCATCTTATAAGTGCCATGTTCATGTTCATGAATGGTTATCCCTTAAGTAATTGGTTTTTGCCATGATGCAGGGACACTCTAAAAGTTTACTCAGAAAAGATGAAGGATCTGGCTATGGATATTCTTGGGCATTTGGCAAAAGCATTGGGGATAGAAGAAGTGGAAATAAAGGAGTTATTTGAAAACGGGTTACAAATGATGAGAATGAATTATTACCCTCCTTGTCCTGAACCAGAAAAAGTGATTGGCCTAACCAATCATTCAGATCCAACAGCTCTCACCATCCTCTTACAACTCAATGAACAAGAAGGATTGCAGATAAGAAAAGATGGAATGTGGGTTCCTGTTAAACCCTTGCCTGAGGCCTTCATTGTTAATGTTGGGGACATCTTGGAGGTAACAAAATATACACATATTTATGATCTTAACTTTAACTGTCTAGGGTTTTTATTTCTTAATTTTTAAAAAGTTTTAGAATCTCATCCATTTATAGACTTTCATGAAAAAAGAAAAAAACTTACCTACCCTCGAAAGTTTTAGAATCTCATTTAGGAATTTCAATGGACGGATAGGGTACGGGTAATAGTTTTCCCGTACCCTACTCGTTGGATAAATATTTATCTCATATCTATACCCATATCCGTTAAGTATCCATTATGCGGGTACTCGTCTATTTTATTTATATCTGCGGGTATCCACGGGTACCCGCAGGTATTTAAAAAAATATTTTAAAAAAATATTTAACTATAATTAGTGTTTGGATCAACAAATCCACCTTTTCCGATAAATTTTTGAAAAACAAACAAATAAAAAATCACTAACAATTTATATTGTAGTTTATTTTTAAATGAAATATTAAAGAAATTACTAACTTCATCAATGTCCACATCTTGCAACATTATATAAAGTTTCATGTTATCCAATTTTAATCTAGAAAAACCTAAAAACATAAATTTTCTAACAATCACTTAATTAAAATATCTAAGTAAAAATGTTAATTTCATTACCTTCCATGTTGGTCCATAACCAGTCTTGGAGACACATCAATGCCTCCATAGTAGCTGGAAGTAATCTACTCCAATGTGGGATAAGAATCCGATCACCATTACTGAATGAAGACTCATAATATTTTTTTACTAATATACATAAATACATATATATATATATATATAAAAGGGTATTTTTGTGAATTAAAGTTTAGCGGGTACAGGTATCCACGGATATGGATACTATTATACCCGTACCTGCCCCATTAACATGCGGGTATCAAAAAGACTCATACCCGCATGTAACGGATATCCATTTTTAATATTTGTTTCCTATCTGTTACGGATTTTATCCACGGATACTTGCGGATACGAATTTTTTTGAAATCCCTACTCATCCATTTATTGTCACCGATTTGTTTTAACATTATACTTTGGTTATACAACTAAAGCTTACACAGACGATGTAAAAAATAAAAATAACAAAATTTGACTTTGATTTCCAAAGCATATACTTTAAGATTAGACTTTCGTGGTCTTTATTAAAATCCAAGCCTAAAACAACTAGAAAAAGAATGAAAATATAAAAATAATACAGTAGGGTTCAGTTTAATGATTCAACCGAATCTTATTCTTTTTACAATTTCAAAAATAAATTTGAGAATAGACTTCGATTTTGGAAATAATCAAAGCCTATTCTACTATATGTTTCTTTTTTTGGCAACCGAAGTGTAGGCTTTGAAATTTCAAAAATAATTTGAAACTATTTAAAACTTGAAGGAAAATAAACTTCAGTTCTAATATTAACTGAAACCTATTTTGCACTATATGTTTCGATTTTTACAATAACCAAAACCTTATTCTACAATTTTCTTTTTAATAACTTTAGTTTTTCTTTCTGACTACATAACGAACATGGAGATAAACAAAACAACCAGAAACATTTAGACACAGCCCAAATACAACAATACATTTATAAAAATTTTAACCAAATCACTACAAATAAAGCACAAGGTACATGTTTCCACATAATTATTACACATTATATTGTACAATTTTACTATATATTTAGCACAAACTTTCCTTCATTCTCTTTAAATTCATGTGCATTAGAGAGGAATTGTCAAATTTCTTTACAAGAGATAATAGTTTCAGTTAGTACATAGAAAGATAAAATTGCAAAGTATATCTGCCATTTAGATAAAATATTTTAAAATAGCAGTGACATTTTTTAAATTATTAGGAACTTAGAGGCGGTAGTTCCACATCAACTGAAGCTATTAATGATATAGGCTTTGGTTATCTGTAAAATAAAAAACTATACATAACTTTGTTACTGAAAATAATATTTTAATAAAAAGTGACATTTTTTAAGTTATTGGAAACGTCTGGGCAGTGGTTGCTCAATAATTGAAGTCTATAATTTTACGATAATTTCAAAATTGTCAGCATTTTATATGAAATTATAATTTTTTGTTTCAAATCCGAGACATATTCGAGGAATTAAATGATCTATTTGCACCGATGTTTAAAATTCTGATTAATAATTTCTAATGGCTTAAAACACCGTTAACTGTACAGGATTTGGATTTTTTGTAATTATTATATAAATTTATATTATAAATTTTTTTTGAATAATAACTAATTTTAATGATAAAAATATATCTAAAGATCAATGTGAAAACAAATTTTATAATAAGAATCAATTTTTTTGATATTTAAAATATTAATAATTAATATTAATGACCTATTCCTAAACTAATTTAAAAATCAATTCATAATAAAAATTATTTTAATTATTAATAATTTTTAATTTTTAAATTAATATCTAAAATTTTCATTATAATAATTAATTATTTATTATCATTAAAATCATATTTTCTTTTTGTGTTAGTTTTTTTATAATATATTAATTGTGCTCAATACAAGAATAGAAAATTCAAGTGTCTTTCTGAAATTCAATATAAAATTACTGGTCCATAATAGATTCAACGCTCGTGGCCCTGTCACCACATTCATGATGTTCATTTGCTGTCAACACAGCAAACAGAAAATATATATAATTGTAAAATTTACATATACGTCAATATATGTCAATACGGCAGTTATGATGGCAACTTAACAGCAGAGAGACTATATACGTCAATCGATATATATATATATATATATATATATATATATATATATATATATATATATATATATATATATATATATATATATATATATATATATCTATATATATATATATATATATATAATTGTAAAATTAACATACAATTAGACAGTTTAAAGATGTAAGAATTAACTCTTATTTCAGTTATAGAATTGCTTAATGAATTGTTGTTTGCTTGCAGTAACTTAGTCATTTTTGCATGCAAAAAAGTTGTAAATTGCATCTTCTTGATAACATGATATCTCGATTAGTCTTTAAGCCAATCAAACGTAATCATTTTGTGGAAATGAAATCATGTGTCATTTTCTATGGCCAAATTTCAACACTGATATTGACGGGTGGGTTGTTTCTTCCACATTGAATGAAATTATTGCTATAATCTATCATATATATAGCAACTGAACAACACAGAAAATTTCGCTTATAATCATTGAAATGATTATTTTTCTTTTTCTACATGTGTTCTATATATATCCTAATGAGATTTTACTTTCAATTTTTAAATTTGCATTTCTATGGCATAGATTATTACCAATGGAACATATCGAAGTGTTGAGCATCGAGCAACAGTGAACTCTGAGAAGGAAAGACTTTCATTTGGAACTTTCTACAGCCCTAGAGAAGATGCTGTCATTGGTCCTTCGCCATGTCTGATAACTGATCAAACACCACCACAGTTCAAAAGCATCAGAGTGGATCAGTATTTTAAGGACTTTTTTGCTCGAAAACTTAAAGGAAAGTCCAACAGAGATAACATGAAAATAGATCATCCTAATTAGGGAACAAAGATGTTTTAAGCAGGGTTGTATGTGCACAATAGAAAAGTTTATATGTATAATAATGTGCACAGTGAATCATTTGTAAGATACTGAATGTGGTCCACTGGTCCACTAGCATGTGTAATGTAATTTGTCATCTACATAATTAATGTATGCTTGATGTCCAATCTAAATTGCTCACGTTTCCTTTGTTGATTAGTTTTGTGTTCATTATATAATCACAAATGTATTACTATATAAAAAATATGGCTGCAAATGTAAAATTATTCTTTGAAGTTCGGTTTTTTTAGTTTATCTATTTGTCGTTTAAAAGCTACTAGATATTAAAATGTGAATGATGTGGTAAAATTTACTGGATTGTAAATTTAAGGGTGTGTTTCAATGGTATTTTTAGAGGATATCGGCACGAATAATTTAAAATTTTTAAAAAAATATATTATGTTGTTTGGATAGAAAATTTTAAAAGAAATTAAAATTTTAAAGATTTATGGATTAATTACTTAAAATTAAAGGACATAATTTTTTTTATTCTTTTGTTTCCTATTTATGTTATTTGTATTATCTCCATTACTACTAAAAAAATTACTTTTTCTTGTTAATTTTGTTTTGCAAATTTTTTCTTAAAGAATACTTACAGATTTTGTTATAAAAAAAAAATTGCAAGAAATTGTTACCAACTTTTTTCAAAATATTTTGTATAAAATATTTTCCATAACAAATTTTATAAGAAATACTTACAAATTTTATAATTTTGTAAAAAGTAATTACTCACGAAAGAATTATCTACCAAATAAAATTTCTAAAAAAAATGACAGAAAAAAGTCTTTTCTTACAAACTTTTTTAACAAATTTACAAAAAGAATCTCATGAGAATTTTTAGTAGTGTACATGTTAGATTAACACTTATAATTAGATTAACAATTACAGTGTATATATATATATATATATATATATATATATATATATATATATAATAATCTAAATGTTACAAATGATCAATGTATTTGATGTAATTATTTTTAGTATTGATTGTTTTATCAATTATATAGCATTGAACAGAAAGTTATAATAATTTATGATTAAAAGACAGAACTTTTATGATTAATAGCGTAACAATTCAAAATATCATGATTCAGTTATGATTTGATCTACTTACACAATATTTGTAAAACGTAATAATGATCAGGAAAGAAACTTTATATAGCAGAAATTTTATATTTTTACATTGGACATTGTATTTGTTTTAATACTTTTTAGCATTTCATATTTGTATTTGTTTCTTTATGTTTGCTATTATGTTCATCTTATAAATTGAACCTTATGATTTGTGAAGGACGTAAAATTGTTAAAGTAGAACTTTATTATCATTACGTGTGTGAATTATTAATGTAAGGTCAAGAATCTTCCACTACCTCTATACTTTAACATTTTTTATTTTTATTCTTTTTTATATATTTTTGATGCTCTTAATAGTTGGATGTGAATTGTCAGAAATCATCCACTCTTTTTAATTGTTAGTTGAACGTTTATCATTTAATTAGTAAGACCTAGAAGAATTTAACATTCTGTTGGGGGTGAATCGGTGGAGGAAGAAACTAAGGCGTATAAGCACGTGTTGATTAGGAGTTGAAATGCAAATTGAATTTGAATATGCAAAAGAACACGAGCAAGCAGCAATCGATTCATCTCTCTTCGGTGGTTGGTTGGATTATTTTAATTCAAAATCAAGCGATCGGTTTGTAAGATAAAATCAATTTTTACCATATAATATAAAGATAAAGTTCTATCTCATTGAATTGAATTGAATTTCATTATTTTAATGATAAAATCTAATAGTTTGCATCTTCTAGTGTCTAGTGACTCCTCTGTCACAGTAGACTATAGCCTCTAATATCTTCTTGTCTTATCTTTTGGCATTATTTTGCTCCTTCTGTTTTTCTTGTTTCTGTTTCTCTTCTTTTATATATATTTAAATGAGATGAGGGTTTCCCTTTTTGTCTTTGCTTTCTTCTTATTTTTTGGCCTTTCTTTTCATCTTGCCCAATGGTGATTCTCCTTATGGAAGAAAGATTCTTCAAGAAATTATGTGTAAAAGAATTCAAATGTCATTGTAATATACTTTCAGAACTATTTATAAATTATTTTAATCAAAATTTAAACCTATTAATTGTATATTAAAACTCTTTAATCTTCATATTTAATGTGATTAAATATCGATGGATCTTTCCGATTTACCGATAATATCAACAAAATCTAATTCTAATTCATAGAATATATTAACATACCTAAAACTTTAATTTAATGAATTTATAAGTCGATATATTAATATTTTTTTTCTCAAGAAAAACATTCTCAGAAATATTTTAATGATGATTTTTTTATAACAAATGTGAAAATTCTGATGAATTATCAACCATCTGTAACGTCCTATTTAATTTATAAACACAATTAAAGGAAGCGTCACACATAAGATAGTAAAATCACGCAGTCCTAGGGTTCCCAACATCACCCCTACAAAACCAGACACACCACGATGCCAACAAAAGCAGGATATAAGGTTAACTAAGAGTTTACAATCCAAAGACAACGAATACAGGGGCCATAGCCCTAAAGAAGACATCAAGAAGAGAAGTGTAAGATCCAGCCCAGACGGCTAAGCGGTGGAATCACCATTCCCTTGTTGACCACGAGAACTTCGCCCATCTGCTCCCATCAACCAAGTCGATGATCATCGCAAGAAAGAACAGCCACATACAACACAACCATGCAACGAAACGGGTAAGCTATAGCCAACAACATATGCATCATAAAGTCAAAAGCATTTTCATCATCTCACATCCAAATAATCAACCAAACATGTTATGACTCTCAATCGATACACTACGACTCGACTCGACTCATCCGGATACGTATAACTTGGTCGGATTCAGCGGATGCTTGCACTTGTGATGGATACCTCTGCTCGACCCTGAGCTGCTCACCCCCGAGCTATGTGTTACAAGTGTTACGATGAATCAAATATCCCTCACCACAAGGTTAGCCCTTGATGAATTTCAGGCCTCCTACTACTCTCACCACAAGGGTCAGTCCGCTCTAAGTGAGACTAACTGGCTCCTTAGAGTGTCAGGATGAAGTCCTTACCTTGAATCCTTACCTAGTTATACAGATGGGGCACCACCATGGACACCCACTAACAGGGGCCATGGAATTACGTCCCGACCACTGAAGCGCAATCCTGAAAGTCTCACCTAGAGACCCCAAGGTATTATGCACTGACACGGACCAGCATACATATACAACCAGGGATTTATACATACATTGCACACAAGGTTTCAACCCAAAACCCACAACAAACTCCATTGCTCATATATTGAATCATTACCAACTCGTTATTCTCGATCATGTGTAAGGTGTTTCTCCTCATGCCAACCATACCAAAGCTTTACCAACCACCAAGATTCATTATTGCTCATACCAAGTCTGTGACCCCACCCACACATATATGTAACCAACTCATCATATACAAGTCATGTAGAGATCATGCCAACTTTCATGCATCCAGGAATCATACCACGTATACCTCATACTCCATTATATACATATCATTCATCATGCATTCATACCCAACCAAAACAAACCATTCAAGAATAAACAAATATTCAACCACAGCACTGCCTCGCCCAGCACCTCGCTCAGGCTGAGGGATCTCGCTCAGGCGAGACAGTCTCGCCCAGACGAGTCCCCTTCCGCCTAGGCGAGGGCTCAACAGGAACAAGAAGGCAACGTGGGACCTCGCTTAAGCGAGATCCCTCTCGCCTGGGCGAGTTGTGTGCTCGCTCGAAACACACCCTGGTCGCCTAAGCGACCACTCGCGCAGAAAGCTCTGGGCGAGCCTCTGCACATCTCGCCTGGGCGAGTCTAACAGTGTCTGCCACTGTTCGCACCTGCAACGCGCATGTTTTATAGACCAACCAACCATACAGAGTACTTTCACGCATCAAAACGAAGAATTTAACCATACAATTAGTAACCAACCCTCAAACAAGTCAAAACAACACAGAACTGGAAACCCTAACTTCCCGTACCTGGAAGAAGGGTTAACGGAAGTCTTGGCAGCACGATAGCTAGTATTGTTGTCCCGAGAACAGCTAAAGAGCTGGAAAACAATGGAGGAACAGAACCAAGGGGAATTTGTTACGAAGACCTGACTGGACTTAATGCCCAGGAAAAAAAATACATACAAGCTAGGAGGGCACTTACGCGGAGTAGGAACTGGTCTGAGCTAGCTCGAAAGGGACCTTAGGCAAACCCTAGCAGAGCGTTCTGTGAGGGGTAAGGAGAGTGACGGCTGCTGGATTTTTCTGCAAGAGTGCAAAGTGAGTGTTAGGACATCCTGAAAAGGGTTTTATCAATTGGGCCAACCCTAGGCCCAAACACAAGAGGGTAGCCCTTAACTTTAGGACAGAAAATTAGTAAGCCAAAATTAATGGGCCTTACACCATCTCCTTCTCAATGTGAGTATTTTTCATTATAACACTCTTTGTACCAAAAAAAATCTAATCACATTTACTTCAATAATAAAGATATATCAACTTTGATACAACGATGAATTTGAACAAAATAAACACCAATGAAACATAACACTCATAATAAAACTAATTTTCAAATTCATTTCAACTCATGTAATAGACTAGTTTTGGAGCGCCGCAACACACGGTTTTCAAATTATAATTTGTTGATTATTATAATAAATTAATTGAATTACATTTAGATAAAGATATTACAATATACGATAAGTATCATCAATAAAGGTATAATAATATATATAATGATATACATTAGTATTTGATTATTAAATGTGCGGGTTTTCTGAAAAAATAGAATATATTTATTACTGAAATTTAAATTTATTAAAATCGAAAAAAAATATTTTATTTTTTAAAATTGAATAATAATATTTTATTATTTTTATTGAAAAAATTATAAAAATTATTTATGTATTTTTTAATGCAATTTTATCATAGAACTATTTCAAACAATATATAATAATTAAACTAACTAAAATAGTCATCGTAGGGTATGCCAAAAAATTAAATGTTAAAATAAAAAACGTATTTGACTATTTATCTTTTTTTTTTTTTTAACCAATTTTATATCCTTCCAAATAAAGAATAAGAACATCTCAATAAGTAATTGGACTGTCAAGTTTATCACAAATTAGTCATTGAATAGTCTAATTCATCATGAATCATCTATCATAAACATCAAGTTATGTATTATTCATAAAATTAATAACAATATACCATATAATTGATACTAACAAATAATATAATTTATTAATTAATGTTAATCTATAATTAATTAAAAAATAGAGAATAACAATATAATATAATAAAATTATATAAATACGACACAATTTTGTATCCATAATCCAATGAAAGCATACATTACTTTACTGGGACATTGCAAATTGAATTTGAACAAGAAAAACTACACGAGCAAGCTGCAAAGTGCAAATTGAATTTGAAGATGCAAAATAACACGAGCAAGCCGCAATCGATTCGTTGGTTGGATTATTTTAATTTAAAATCAACCGAGCGGTTTAAAATCAATTTTCAGCATATAATATAAATATAAAGTTCTATCTCAAAAATTGACTTTATAAAATTAAATTAGATTTAAATTTCTTTAAGTTTATCTAAGGTTTTTGTTTGTCTTTGAGTATCTAGTTAGTTGTTCTTTTTGTATGGTCTGATAATTTTGTTTTTGTCTAACATCCGGTAGTTTTCATTTTTTTTACGTTTTGTGGTTTGTATTGTTTAGAATCTAATAGCTTGCATCTTCTAGTGTCTAGTGACTCGTCTATCATCTAGTACTCTATATCCTCTAATATCTTCTTGTCTTATCTTTTGGGCATTATTCTTTTGTTTTTGTTGTTTTAGTTTCTCCTTTTATATATATATATATATATATATATATATATATATATACTCAATAATTTAATATTATTTAGGAATTGAAGAGTCAAAAATAGTTTAACTACTTTTTCAACTATGTAAGACACCTTAAATTATAGGAAGTTATAAGTAAACGAATGTATGCCAATAATAAGTCCTTCGATGATAGATGCGTGAGCTTCATCCCAGTTTTATCCTTAAAATAGACATCTCAGAAGGTGAAAGGAGAAAGGGGTATTTAAGCTATCTTAGGCCTCAACTTCTAAGTAATGTGGGACTATGAGAACAAATATAATTGTTGATAGTAAATTTTACAATTGTTAGACTTATTTAATTAGTGCATCAACAAATTACTAAAAAGAGTTCTCATAGGTGAACAACCTCCATACCTCTTTCTATATAAAAGAACACCCACATGAATTACCACATCACTATAACTTAAGAATATATCTCATTGGTTAGAACTTCTTTTGAAAGAGTTTGATAATATATTTCTCGAGGAAGCACCAAGGGGACTTCCACATTTTAGGGAAAATAACATCAAATAGACCTTAGGCTCGAGTCTAGTTTACTAAATAGACCAACCTATAGGACTAATCCATAAGTGACTAAGGAGATAAAGTCACAAGTTCAAGAGTTGTTGGAGAAAGGTTGAATTCAAAAGAGTCTTAGCCCTTGTGTTGTGCCGGTTTTATTAGTACCGAAGAAATGGCAAGTGAAAAATGTGTAGTGATTGTAGAGCCATCAATAATATTACAATTAAAAATAGGCACCCAACTCCTAGACTTGATGGTATGCTTGATGTGCTGCACAATTAGAGAGCATAGATGAGGAGGAGTCCATGTGGAAGAGAGAGAGAGAAGGAGCAAGGCATTCTAGAAACATCCAAAATTAGAGGACCACGTGACTTGGTCAAGAATCCACCTTGAAGGCTTATAGAAACATCTAGAAAATGGAACCACTTATCTTGGCCAAGTAGCCACTCTAGGAGATCAATATTGTTGCACCATTTTAACCTACCTTTTAGAATGCAAGGTTTACTATTTTTGCTATGTAATCCTTTAGAACTTATGTGTTTTTGCTTAGAGACCTCTAAACACTTTTATATAAGGGGTACTCTACTACATGTAAAAGGGTTTATCATTTTGGAATTTATTATACACCTTTGTGTTCAACCTTTGTGAAAGGATCCTCCTTTGAGAATGGGACTTTTAAGCTTTATCTTGAGCTAGACTCAATGGCGACACACTACCATTCATCTTCAATGTTCCATGGCTTTTGCCTAGCCTTGTAGTATCATGCTCTCCTCACATTTCCATTCCTTGCCTTTCCATTTTTATGCTTTGTTTCTAGTTTATTTCAATTCATCTTTTAAATTAATTCATCTCTATGCTTTGCTTCATTAATCAATCCATTTCTCTTCTTCTCTAGAGTCTTTTGAAGTGCGCTTTCACATCTAGATAGCTTGTTATCTTAATGTCCAGTGGGAATCATCACTAGACTTTCTTTAGCAACCTCACCATATTCATAATCTTAAAAGGAACCAACTTAATCCTTCATCGTTTCGTATCTATTCTTAGGTTGTCTTGAATATGGTGTTTTTCATATGCTAACCTTGTCTTGTTGTAGCTATCTTAGAATTATTCAAATTAACTTCCTTTGCACAAAGAAATAGTGTTGGCAAAAAAAATTGGCAATTTTAAAAATTAAAGTTCAACTAGCTCAATGGTATAAAAATTATGTTCTTTATGGCAAAAGAAAGCCCTTTGAGTCTATTTTTCAACAAAAAAAAGATCCAATGCATTTGGAGTTTTGTGAAGGGAGTTATGATCAAAATAGTTAGCACAGATCTGAGCTTCCGAGAATGCGTGATTAACATTTTTTCAAGTTATGTGTGGCAGTTTTGGCTACTATTTTTCCTCTTTTTGTTACTAAATGTGGCCGAATGACATTTGCATTAATCACTTAATCATCTATTTAATGTAAATAGGTCATTAATCAGGATTAATAGCGATTGATTCGTAATTAGGTCGACCCTAATCACGAGCCCAAAGGCAAAACTATAAATACAGGCAAAGGTATGGTTGTTAGAACTTTAGCATCAGAGCACATTTAACAGGTACCACCTGATTGATTGACGAACCAGCACACTGAACGGACAATAGGAGAGAAAACTCGAGGAGCTTGGATATTGTTAAAGTAGACATTAGACCCCTACACCTGAAACATTTTGGCCCCCACCGTGGGACTGAGCAAGCATTTACTAAAACCTACTGATAACGTCCATTTGTACCTCTTTCTATGTGTTTATCGTCATGAATAAATCAACTCTTTCCTAGCTTTAATCTTGTTATTGAGGTGTTGGAAAATGCCTTTGAGGTGTTGGAAAACTATAAATACAGGCATGATTGTTAGAATTTTAGCTTCAGAGCACATTTAATAGGTACCACCTGATCAATTGATGAACCAGCACACTGAACGGACAATAGGAGAGAAAACTCGAGGAGCTTGGATATTGTTTAAGTAGACATTAGACCCCTACACCCGAAACATTTTGGCCCCCACCGTGGGACCGAGCAAGCATTTACTCAAACCTACTAATAATGTCCATTTGTACCTCTTTCTGTGTGTTTATCGCCATGAATAAATCAACTATTTCCTAACTTATATCTTGTTATTGAGGTGTTGGAAAATGTCTTTGAGGTGTTGGAAAATGTCTTTTGAACTTAAAACTGAAATTGAATGCTGAATGTAGCTTGTATATAGGGATAGAACATGATTCATTAGTAATCTTAAAACTCTTGAACTTAATGCATGAATTCACTTGTTGAGGATTAAAGGAATTTGAACTTGATGAGTTATCATAGGCTCAAAGTCACTAGGAATATGATTTGAGTAATCTTGTGAATTGATTTTGACTTGAATATGAAATTCAGATGTTTGTGAATCAATGAGAATGAAGTGAAAACCTAGTCTTGAAAATTGTACACCAAATGTTTCATAAAATACCAAAAGGATTTTCTTAGTGTTTTTGTGAACTTTGTTGTCTAATTGAGTCGTGAATTATGAGAGTTCTCATGTGTTGCACAACTCCCTATGGAGAGAACGATATTTATTACTTGTTATGTGCGATCGGTGCACTTGCCGTTTTCCACTAACAAGTTTTTGGCCCCATTGCCGGGGACTTGTGTTCCAACAAAAGGCGATTTGAGAATTTGTGACTCTTTTAGAGTTTGTTGTGTGTTTTCTTTTCTTGTGTTTTATTTTATGTAGTTTACCTATAGATGTTTATGCTTTCCATTGATTTGGTTTGTGCTTAATGTTTGCCTTGGGGTACGACTTAAAGCACGATGTAGTTGTTGGAGGGTCCTAATGGAATTTCAATAGCCGAACTAACCAAATCAAACCAAATAGAACAAGTCACCAGGGATGTGATTGTGTGTTTGGCCCCCATTGTTCTGTTTTAATAAATTAGTTCTTATAAAAACTATACCAAAGGGGTTAGTCATATAATATAGAAATAAAATTGGTGAAAGATAAAATATATAAAAATAATGATAAAGACAATAGATTGTTCCCACTGCTCTTTCAAAATAGATTCATCATCAATTATCTAAAGATTAATGCTCAATAAATTATTGTTGAAGATTTGTAAATTAATGAATGTAAAGTCTTAATTAATTTGTTAGTGTTCTCAGTTTTAACCAAAATATAGTCTCAATTAAATGTGAGAACTTTTAGATTATCCATAGTAAATTCAACCAAAGTACATTCTCAATCAAATTTTACTATGCCTAATCATGTCTATTCTTTTGTCTCCTCACCAAATAAAAAACTTAATTAATCAAAGTAAAGTCTTGACTAATTTTAGTTAGAGTAAATATCTTTAACCAAAGTAAAGTCTCAATTATTGGTAAAAATACATTCAATTACCTGAATGTTTCTACCTAAAGTCAAAGTAAAGTCTCAATTGAATTTAAAATCCTTTCAAATCATATGATTAGCATGCATATAGATTTAAAATCACTACATTCTATTTGATTAAGAAACAAAAAGACATAGATAAATTAAAATCTCAACAATAACATAGTATGACCAACCCGAGAAGCTTAGCCTTCCATGAAATAAAAAATAAAATAAAAAAGAGAGGGTGGAGAGAGAACGAAATTAGGCCCCCCCTAAGGGTTCCTAAACTCAAAAGTTCTGAGTTTATCTTTCTACCTTCTCTTGGTCTCTTTATATAGGACTTGGATTGGACTTCTCTTTATATATGACTTGGATTGGACTTCTTATTTGATTAAGAAACAAAAAGACATAGATAAATTAAAATCTCAACAATAACATAGTAGGACCAACCCGAGAAGCTTAGCCCTCCATGAAATAAAAAAATAAAATAAAAAAAGAGAGGGTGGAGAGAGAACGAAATTAGCCGCCCCACTAAGGGTTCCTAAAATCAAAAGTTCTGAGCTTGTCTTTCTGCCGCCTCTTGGTCTCTTTATATAGGACTTGGATTAGACTTCTCTGTTGCTAAAATCTCTTAAATATCTTTTAAAATATAGATAAAGATAAAATTTATTTATCTTTATAGTGATCACAAATATTTAAAAATATTTGGAGAGATATAAACTATTTGACAAATATAGTTGGTTGAAAATTTATGATATAATTAAATAAATTAATTATTTAAAGATATCTGATAAATTATCACCAAATAATATTTTGTTAATTTTCTAAATCATTCCTTTGCAATCCTGTAGTTCAAATTAGTTGGGAAATCCAAATATATCAATAGTTGCACTTTAAACCCTCTTTTTTGATTAAACTTTGACCATATTTGAATATTTTGACCATCTTTGACCCATTGATTGTCCACTTAGGTGCTGACATCTCAAACTCATGCCACTTCTTTGTTATGGTTTCCGTTCAAGGTTCTGCTGATAAAGACACATGCTCATGTTTTGGAGTGTTGTGCTCATGTGTGCAGATCTATGGTCGTTGGCATCGCGAATCTAAATGAGATACATGGTAGTTCTATTCAGAAGTTATTGCGGTCTCGCGTGGATGATGAAACTCATGCAGGTACGATTAGGGTTTCGCAATTCGGCTACTTGTGGTGGTTTTTCTGCCCGTGTTTTCATGTGGTGAAGCCAGCGGAGAAGATCTGCACTGGTTAGTGTCGTGGTTGTTTGTCGCAGGTGTAGTTTTTTGGCGCGATAAGTGAGATGATTGTAGGGGTCTTCATTGTCTAATCCTGCAAGTTGGTTTGCTATTATAAGTGCAACATGGTATGGTTAATTTCCACTCCTTTCATAGGTCTAACAATGCTTGAAAAATTTCTTGGCCAATCTTTCACGTAATCTCCTAACAATCTCGTCTGTTTTGTACATTTTGCCCTGTTTTCCTCTAAACTAGTCTTATACACATGCGTACGCACAGATCGTTATATATATATATATATATATATATATATATATATATTTTTTTTTTTTTTTTTTTTTTTTCTTCGGTTACATTTGTTAGTTTAACGTGTGTGAATTAACAAGGAGAATTAATTTATTATCATCATGTAATCAAAAGTACGTGGTTATATTTGTTTATAATAACAATATATTTTACAATAAACTAACAATATTTTTTACCATAATCTAATTAGTTTATATCACATTTTTATTGTATGTAACACAAATAAGTTTTGAATTTATTATGATGTGTAATTGATCGTGTTTTGATATGACATAAGTAAATAATTAAAAATAGTTTTAATTAAATAAAATATATATAAGTTGTTGTAGATAATAATATGAATCCTATTATTGATACTAATATTACTAATACTAATATTATTTTAAATAATATGATTACCTAGAAAATATGTAAGTTATTGAAATATGATCTCGTAGAAGATAAAAGTGAAATGTATGTACAAAATGTAAAAAATAAAAGTAAAGTGTAGACATATTGTGAGATACGAATGATCCTGTACAAAATGGAAACAACATGAATTAATGTTAAAATTTGTAAATAAAAGTACATGCAAATATATATATATATATATATATATATATATATATATATATATATATATATAAAAATAAATATATATAAAAAATAAAAATTTTTTTATATAATAAATATAAAAATAAAAAAAAAAAACTTGGATATAAATTTATTTGAGCTAAATTATAAAATTGACATAATAAGTAATTAGTAATGTGTAGATATATGATTAAAAATTCAAATTAGACATTAAAATTAAATATTATATTAAATAAAATATTTTAGGTTGTCTTTTGTCGGTGTTGTTTGTGAATTTATGGTATAGGAATTAATTGTTACTAATAATAATAATAATAATAATAATAATAATAATAATAATAA
>Ga0214544_1007504_pt1 | contig 19076 bp, 9 predicted proteins | sample CNSS3metaG_FD_160074 | JGI IMG/M metagenome (GOLD analysis project Ga0214544, IMG submission 160074) | Root nodule microbial communities from cowpea collected in UCLA plant growth center, Los Angeles, California, USA - CNSS3 | ecosystem: Host-associated > Plants > Roots > Nodule | place: USA... | reverse complement strand
TACACAACCAAAAAAAAAAAAAAAAAAAAAACCTTCTCCCTTTATTTTTATTAAAAGTAATGTTTTCTTTTTTTACAAGATCCAATCCATTACATTTTACACACTAATTATTTCTATATTAAAATATTTTACTTGTAAACATTTAAAAAATAAAATAAAAAAGAATTAAACGATTATGAGTATATTATAAATTTAAATAGAGGAAAAAAAAACAACAAAATAGAAGACATTAGGCAAAGAATTAGATGGTAAAACAAATTAACAATGAATAGCATCAGTGTTAAATGAGTGTTTTTTATTGCAATCCAATGCTTTATCCTATTCTAATTTGTTTTTTTTGTTGTACCTGCTCCATCTTCCAAACTCTAATCTTATTATTTATTTTCCATGGAAATGTCAAGTAGCTGGTGACTGTGTAATTGCACCCACCATCTTTAGTGCCACACAAGGTTGATCAGTGGGTACCTGAAATTAAAAACCAGTGTACTCTTTATCAGACAAAATAAGTGAAGCACATAGACACAAATCTGGTTTTTTCAGAAGAGACAATTTCATTGGATCTCATAACTCAACAATCTGACACCAATGTTTCCCACAAAAAGTTGTAATAAAATAGTCACCATCCCATTTAATCTCATTCTGAACTTTCATAAATGTCTGCTACTAATTCAACTGAAATCTTTCTCATTTTTATAACTCTTTTTAATCAAACATTTTGGGTTTCGTAAAAAATATTATATTCATCTTTCAAGTTTCATGCATGTAGATTATGAAAAATCTATTGAAAGAAAAATATTACTATATTCCAACTAAAATGTCCTTATTTAATACTAGTAACCAAATATTGAATAAAATTATATTTTAAAAAAAATATTAATCACTAATTACAATTTAAATTTTCAAAACATTGATTACTTTTTTAAAATTATATTTAGTATCATTATATAATTTGATATCTCACCTAAATTGGTACCTCTAAAACCCAATTATCATTTATTATTACTTTAAAATATTATTAAAAGGCAAATATCAATTACTTTACAAATAGAAAATACTAAAATATGTAAAGCTAAAGATAAGAAAGAAAAGTTTGATGTAGTTTGTTAATATGGCCATATCTTGTAGTATTAATTAAATTCTCTTTCTCTTTTACCTTCTCGGTTTTAATATAAGTTAGTGATCACTTTATATATAACACATTTTATAATTTATATGAACTATAATTTTTTGAACTACTACTTTGTTGATTTTGTTTATACATAATAGTTGTTAAAGTTCTTTCAAAAACTTAGGAAAGCATTTAATTTTTTTATTTGTAATGTAATTTTAAATAAGTGATCCATTATAACTTATTTTTTTATTTAATATTCAAATAACTTGCAAAACGTCATAAAATAGAAACGAGAAACATAATTAGGAAAAAAATTATATTATCTTGATATTTTAAAAATGATACACAAAAAATACTTCTTTATTAAAAAGGCAATGATAAAGAAACAGAAAGTATAAAATATATTTCAAAAAACATTACTGATTTATATTAAGAATTTTCCAATAAAAGAAACACTTCGATACTTTTCTCGAGAAGATATAAATGAAAGAGAATATTAATTACTCTTTTATCATTTATAATTATAATTTTCACTTTATGTTTAATATATATATATATATATATATATATATATATTTCTTGTGATATAAAAATAAAAAATAAAAAACTACAAATATTTTGTCAAAGATACTTTTTAATTAAAAATTCAGCAAAATCAACTTAATTTAAGTGCTTTATATCAAGTACATGTGAGAGAATTTTCTTTTCTATTTTCTCTCAAGAATAAATGCTTAAGATCTATACTGGTATCAGGAAAAGGAAAATTAATGCTTCATTGATTGTGTAAACTAGCAATTAATAGGACAGTTTTTTTAACCAAAACATCAAACGAAAAGGTATGGAAGGTAACCTTTTAAAGCACAGAAAAGAATAGAAACTAAAAATGTTAATTTTTGAAAATAACAAAGACAGATTAAGTAACAAAAACATTAATTTTGGGAAATTTTGATTGTTTTTTCAATGAGATCGTGTTTCTAAGGAAAGTAAAGCAAAAGCATAAGAAAGATAATACCTCAATTTTCTGACATCACACACGTGAAAACTAAAAGATTTTTTTAAAAGATAAAGAAAGAAAGAAGAATAAGGAATCTTTGAAAGCAAATTTATTGTGTTGACAGCTACAGATGAATTGATTCTTAGAAAAATGTGATCCTAAGATGATTCTCATTGAAAGCAAAGGAAGCTACTTTAAAAAAAAAAAAAAAAAAAAAAACACATTCTTCAAGTAAATTAGGGTTTCACATTTCCAATTTTATGTACAAAAACATGACACATTGACTTTTACTAATTTTTGCTATGATTATATATGTATATATATATATGATTAAAATAAATTATTAATTCCAATAAATCGTACTTTGATTTTCTTACATAAAATGCCATATTGTTTTCAAAATAAAATTTGAGCAACGAAAGTTATGGTAAATTAAAATGATAACTTTTATTAGTCAATGTATTACTTCATCACTCGGTAAATAATTTGTAAACATGATATATAACTATTTTTGGTAGTGAAAATCGAAGTGAACCTCTAGTATTGCTAGGAAATGGATTTTAGACTTTATAGTTAGTTAGTTAGTTTCTTTTCATATTAATTTTTCCATTTAACTTCACTCGAATTTTGGTTCTTTAGGAATTAACTATGTCCTAACAATGAAGTCCAAGATGAATAAGAGTTCAAAAAAAAACTAATACTTGAAGAAACTACAAAAACTAAAATTCATATAAAAAACTCCAAGCAGCATTTTCCTTGTATTATATATTTACGTCAATCACAAAGAAGATAAAGTATAATTAATTAAAAGAAAAAATTAAAACAATTTTAATTAAAAAACTTTCTGCAAAACTTGTTTTTTTTTCAGAAATATTTATGAAAAAGTATGGAGAAGATAATTGTGGTTGACTTACAAAATGGCCAGCTTTGAGGATCCAATAGAAGAATAGATTTTTATATGATTGAACAAAGCCTTTGGTTGTTGATTTGTCACTTCCACAGTAGAGGGGTGTTCTATCTTTGGCCAAGAAATTTTTAAGCCCTTCCCACCTATAACAAAAACATTGATCAAAGAAAGAAAAAAAACATTAAAAAACTTTGATGTTTGTTATGAATCTTAACAATCTTGAAGGCTAAATAAGAAGAAAAAAATATGCATATACTTCAGTTTATGAACCCAAGCATCAGTCCCTTTGGTTGAACAAATCAGATCAACCTGTAATAATGAGACACAATATGATGATAACTATATTAAAACATAAAAAGTAGCACATGATTTGGATAAACTTCAAAGATAAAACAAAGTCGCTGAAACAATCATATACAATAATCTGATTAATTTGGAACAAGTGTTAAATTAAATAATTAGGGTGACCTGTTTTTATATATAATCTAATCATGAACATCATTAATTGTTATTAATTATCATAGAAACTATCAATGAAAGTTTTGGAAAGGGGCCTTACTTGTCCATTGTACACTGTCACGTTGACCCCTTTGGCAAGCAGTTCATCAACCTTGAGATTTTAAATCAAAGAACAGTGAATATTCAGGAAAGAAAAAGAAAAATTGTTACCAAACTTTAAACTTAATTTAAACCTACAAAACTATATTATAAAGTAGGTTTGTTTTCTTTATATTCTGTAAATTGGACTCATTGACTTCATTACTAGTCATCACTTAAAAAAACCTTAATTCAACACCAAATAATTAAATTATAACTTAAAATTTACACTCATTTATATAATGTGAATTAAACTAATCATTTATATACTGTGAATTGGACTAATTAGTCTCTTTACTGTTTGATGTAAGATCTCAAACCCTACATGATAATCATAAGAGGGAAGAACTCAAGAAATTAAGCTTACCAGAAAGGTTGATTTTATGCTCAAATGGACTATTTATGGTACGATTGTGAACATGATAACATCTAATTGTATTATTGAAGGTTAAAACCATAGTTCTCTGCATGTTTTAATGCTTATATTTTCTTCTTACCTCATTGATTCTTGGTTTCATGAAATCACCTGAAAGGAAATCGAAAACTTCACCAGATTGCCCTCCCCATCTGTCAGCACAGAAGCTAAGTGAGTGATCAATTTGATTGGTTTGAAGTGAAATTTGGAGAACCCTTTTTGTTCTCAAAGAACTAAAGACTTACGTAACATTCTCTGGGATGATCTTTAACTTTTTCTTTATGACACCGTTTAGTAATGTATCAAGATCAACTTCACCACCAGGAGTTCTTGACCTTGACCTCAAGGAAGTGAGATACCTGGAGTACCTCTTCATTGATATTTTTTTATATAACCCTAATTCCAATGTTGCAACATCATCACTTCCTGCATCCTCCAATAAATTGTAGAAGTCCTGAAGTGAACAAAAAGTTATAGAATTTCTTAGGAGTAATGGCAAGAAGAGAATAAAGCACAATGTGGGTCAGACAGGGAACAAGGATAAATAAAATGTTGAATGAAGACATCATGGTACCACATGGTTGCTCTCGATGGAAATCACAGATTCAAGTTCACTCCATGAGTCGGTGGCTTCGACAAATTTACCATCCTCAAGTTGTTGCTTGATCCTCTCAGCAATACTGATCTCTAAAATGGGTTTGTTAGATAACACAGAAAATGACCATTCCATAGAATGTTACTTAGTTTCCATTTTTCTTTTGTTATCTGTGTCATTCATGTTTGTTTCTACTTGAGAAGATGGAAAACTGATTTTACCTGTTTGATTTTTGCAGGCCAGTATCGTCAAGTCGTGAGAGGTCTTTAAGGAGAGGACCCCATGAGAACTGCAATTGCAATATTGAATTCAATATTGAAAACTTTGAAAGTTCAACAAAAACTGGTGGACAGATAAATTCTATTTATTGTGAGTACCACAAAATCTTCAGGGGAGATCCAACTGTCTCCTAATGCCACACCTAAACAAAAGGAAAATAGTTACCCCAAATCATCAATTTCTTGGACTTCTTCTGTTCTAATATTGTTTATAAGAGAAATTCACTCTTAATCCAAGTAACAAGTAAAGACTGTTTTCAATTATCATAAATTGAAAACAAAGCCACCAACACAGTGAGCTGTAAAGTTGGTAAATAACCTTTCTCCTTATGTAAATGATCAGACAAAAACTGTTTTTGGTTAGTCCAAAAACACCAATTAGAATCTGATCTTACAGATGCACATAATTGAAGAGAAGATTACCTCCAAGTCTAAGCTTCAATTTCCCAGCTTCTATAGCTTTCACAGCAGATAAACCGAGAGTGACAGCAAATTTGCCACCATATGACTCTGCCACGATGAACAGAGGGCTCTTCTGCAGTTTCTCATCCCTGTTGAACAATTCAATCAACAATGTAGTCAAGTCGGTGGCTGCTTCATCATCTGTTTTCACAAACAGTTTTTTGTCCTCCACAAAACTGTACCCGGTTCCAACTGGATTGTCCTATATGGTTCACATCACCAGAAGCATTAAATTGAGTTAACACAATCGAGAGCCACCGAGTAAAAAGGTTCATAGAAACTCTTTTCACGATCATTACCACAAACAGTAGATCTGCTTTTTTCAACCATGTGGAATTCCGTGGCTTCAATTCTGTGTTCAAAGGCCCAACCTCCTCAAAATTTCCAATTCCAACCCCTGAAGCACCCTGCTCAATGTTTGAAAACCTCAAAATCATGTTTTTGCTCATATCACACAACCAAATTCAGTAACACTTACAGGTCCTCCTTGCAACCACAGAACAATTGGCCATGGCTTCGAGGGATCTTCCACTCTATAGGGACTTCTGTAAAGCCACCAAAACATGTGTGCTTCTGTGATGACAACAACAACAACACAACAAGGCAAAACAATTTACAACTATCAATTCAATATCACTCTAAACTCCTTTCTCCACACACACACACACTCTAAATATCAACAGCAACAACCCAAAACAGCTCCACTACATGAAAACACAAAAAATAAAACAAAATTGTTTTGTGATAGTGTTATCATTTGGTGTGTCCCAATGAATTAAGATTGGTAAATTTGAAGCAGTGGCTTACTGGGTCTGACTTGAACGTATCCCCATTCCTCTGATCCATCTTGGGTTTTGAAAGCTGCAACCTTTCCTCCGTGAAAGAGCAAAGCAATGAACAGGAAAATGCATAGTAAATGAGGGAGCTTTTCCATTTGGAGAAAAGAAAAGGAAGCAGAATAAGGTATGAGAGGCAGAGAAAGAAAGAAAGAGTGAAGTGAAGCAAAGGATTCGGCAATTTATTTATACAACCTAAGTGGTTAGTCAAAGATGGTTGATTTGGAAGAAAGAAGCGTGTTTTGTCATGTCAGTGTCTATCTCCAACAGAAAACAGAAGGTGTGAGAGTCTTACGTATGCATCACGATTAAAAAGTGGGTTAAATCTCAAATGTTACAACAACAAAAACAACAACATCATAGGGGAGTTCACTCTTTTCCAGGTAAAACTATGCTATCCTTAAAAGCAAGGTTACACTGTGTTCTTCTGAAACAAGTTTGCCAGAGTATGTATAACTGCAACCCATTGTAGGGCCATTAAGAGGATATTTAAGAGATTGAGTTAGAAAAAGAAACCATCAGAAAAAACCTCTTTTTGGGGGGTTTATGGAAGGTAAGAGAACATATTGAAAGTAATAAATGCTATGAAAAAATGAACAGAAAAAGATAAATATGATTAAAGAATGAAAATGAAAAAAATAACTTACATTAAGATATGTTATAACATGAGAATTTAAATATATCCAGTTTGATGTATTTAGTTATTATGCTTTCTATTAAATAAAAATTATATTTCTTCCATCCCACACCAAGTTGTTAATTAAATTAATCTTTTAAAGTAATATTAGTTAATTCGTAAAACTAATATCCTCTTTTATTTATTAATTAGTAGAGTTTTTCAGTCTTTTGTGAAAAAAGGTTAAGCGATACTTTTTAATATAATTTTAGAAGTAAGTTTGTACAAAGTTTAATAAAAATGCAGACGGTCATGAATGATTTATTCTTGATTTTGTTATAAATTTAAGAAAGTTTTGCTATTCTTAGTGAAGAGAGAGAATTATTTCAAATCAAAATGAGATTAAAACATTGAACTCCATAAACAGTTGCCTAAATTTGCGATATGGATAATTATAGGAAGGTTTTTATTATATAGAAAATTACTTATTTTCAACTAAAAATCGCAATAAAATATTGAACTCCATTAGCATTTTTCTAAAACTGTATGAAGAATTTTGAGTAGGTTGATGATCACGATATGGAATTATCAAGAAAACTATCCAGAAATATTATTTTGATGAGCAGATCAGATTTTCTAGCTAGACGAATCTTTCAAATTAAGTTCTTCTCTTACTTTTATTTAAAAAAACAAACTACTTTTTTAAATTTAAAAGTATGGATTCCATTTAAAGTAGTTAATGTGCGTAACTCGTTAACACACAAATAATGACGAAACAAACTGCTCCACAAAATTGTTTTTATTTTCATAATTTAGTTAAGGGGTTTAGAATTTGAATATATGTGACGACCAAATTTTATTTTATATATTTTTTTATTATATATATATATATATATATATATTATATTTTATATTATATTTATACAAAAATTTAATATATAATTTTATAATAACATATAACATAATTAAAATATTTACATGTACATATATTTATATATCTTACCGTACTGTATGTGTCTTAAATTTACATCATTTGGTACATATTATATTTTCTATACTAGAAGAAGAATAAATATTATTATTTACAGTTTCTCCCTTGTAGGTTAACCTTTAAACATGTGGAGGAAAACAGTTATGGATAGGATTCACTTCGATTATTGGGGGTAAATAAAAAGTGACTTCAATCTATCCCTCCAAGATAATCGGTGCATTTGGAGCATTTAGGAATGTGATAGTAGAATCTTCAGTTCCTTGATTAATTTTGTAGTAACTAGTAAGGATAACCAAGTGTCATCATGACCAACAAAGTAACTCAAGAACATCTCATTTTGAATACTAACTATTCATTTAAATCTTCAAGATTATATCTTCAACTACAAAAATCATATTTTTATTTATCATAAATTTTATTTTGATGTTAAATCATATAATTATAGAATTAATGCATAACTAAAAATAAATAAAGAGGACTAGTACGTGATTGAAAATCAATATAAATAAATAAAAGAGGATAATATAAATTGAATAAATAGGACTAATGCATAACTAAAATGAATATAAATAAATAAATAAGAACGAGAACTAAATATAAGTTAGAATGAGGTTAAGACACCTCACTTAAAGTAAATATAAAAATAAAAATAATTATAAAGAGATAAAAAAATAATAAAAATAAAAAGATAAAATGATAAATATCTCCTTCCCTTACCTTATTTATTGTGAAAGATATATTAAGATTTAATTGAGACTTTAATGATATATATATATATATATATATATATATATTTATTTATTTATTTATTTATTTGTTTATACTAGATGAACTTGATGAATGAAATTAAAGCATTACACTTTTTCTATTTTTATTTTTCTTTCCACCTCGTCTACATTCCTTCACCCTTCACATATTTATATTACTCAAGTAATGATTAGTTTTAGTTTTCTTTGAACCAAATAATTTTTAACATTGTGCCAATTATATTAATAGCTAAACATTTTTCCTGATAATTTATTTTCAGATGGATGTGTATTTATTATTGTACTTTCGATGTTTACATGTTTTTATTACATATGTTTTCGTATATATGAATATATATATATATATATATATATATATATATATATATATATATATATATATACAAATTAGATCTTTTTCTTTTTCTTTTTCTTTTGAAAATAACCTTTGAATCTGTAACATTATTTATAACTAAATCATTCACTACATATATTATTTTTATTTACATTTCTTCTATTATTATAATAAAAATGATTATTTCTAATTACATATATAAATTTTAAAGTATTTAATATATTTCTGATAAAATATTCAATTATTTGTATATTTTGAATATTTATAATCTATATTCATACGTTTATAATTTATTGTAATAGATATGTTATTATTTTTAATTATATAATACATTATTTATTGATAGTATAATTTATGGATGTTACAATATTAATGTGTGATTTTGAATAAACAATAATATATATATATATATATATATATATATATATATATATATATATATATATATATATATATATTATTCGTACATTTTGTTATCTTTAACGTTTTTAATGTCATGTATTATTATTAAGTGATGAGGTAGCATCACATTGCTTATAGAGTAATTTATAATAAAAAGAAAGGTATTATTATTATTATTATTATTATTATTATTATTATTATTGTTAATTTTTAAAAATGAGTCATATATACTTAATTTGAGGACATCTTTTTGAATTGGTAGAACAATTATAACTACGTATAAAAAATTGTTATTAAAAAGGAAATTTATAATCTGATAATAATATAATGTTATGAATAATGTTAGATTGTATTATAATTATATTTGTTTGTAACTTGAATTTGGTATTACCTGGTTTTACAAGTTTGTGCTCAATAATTTCACACTTTTATTTTATTAATATCTTATCTCTAAAATTACTATTTTACTTTTAAACATCCTAAACCTAATAATTTTAGCAAAACTCTTTAGCAATTTCTTTTTTTCCTTTCTCTCTTTATACATAATATATATCACAATTAGAGATAACAATAAGTCTCTATAGACATAGATAGTAGTTTCTCTTTGTCCAACCCGTAATAAAGTAAACTCACAAATATTTGTGGTAACTATAAATATATTAAAAAAAATTAAAAAATTATAGAAAAAGAAAGAAAACCTAGAAAAAGGAGAAATACGCGGACTTTGGATAAAAATTTAAAGTATCATTAACCTATTCGACGTTAATTTTATCCACAAATATTTATAGACACAAATATTTTTGTTATTCTTAATCACAATCATCTTTAAACTTCTTACGTACTATAAATAATAAAATAGATTAGGTTTAATGAATCAACTTGTCTGACCTCTAAAATAATCAACTTAAAATTATCCCTAAATAATCGATATATAATGAGAGAATAATACTACTGTAATTTTAATTTTTAAAACTAAATTCTTTAATTCCCTCCTCTCTAATACAAAAGGGATTATTAAATATATTTGTTATTTATAAAATAAAATAATCAATGATGATTTAATAAAAAAAATAATACAAAGAAACATTAGTCATAATCTTTCTCTTGACCCAAATAACTAAACTTTCATTTTTTCTCTCTCTTTTTCAGACTCATTATCTCAAATTTTTAGAAAACACACACAAATAATACTTTTTTTTCCTTTTTGTCATGAATTGATTTTGTCTATGTTTTTCTTGGTTTCTCTTTTGGCTAATGACGTGATGTTGGAGAATTTCAGTAGAGAAAAATTGAGCAACAGCAACATCAATGGTAAACAAGTATTTTTAGAATGAATTTAAAATAAAATAATTGAGAAAGATGAAAAAGAAAAGGAAAAATGTATATAATAAAAATATAATATAAATAGAAAAAAATAAATGTTAATGATTACAAATAAGTTGGACGGCGAGCCTAACCTATGTATGCAGAAGAGCATCCATGAAAAGATGGACTCCAATACTTTATTTCTTTTGTAATCATAACAACCAAGAAATTTAACTTTGAAAAGGAAGACAAAAAGAAAAATTGTTGTGATGAAAGGGAGAGTCACTTTGGTTTGTTCGTCAATTATTATTTTCTCCATAAATTAACCATGTTGTGAATTAATAGCATAGCTGTCATTTTGGTTTGGGTAGCTTCTTCACTTACACTGCCATGTAATGTCTAAAAAAAGATAACTACTTTAAAAAAAAATGTTACATTTAATATAAAAATATGTAATCTCTCCTTAAAAACCACGAACTAAATATAAATATTTTCATATATATATATATATATATATATATATATATATATATATATATTTATATTTCTATATTTAAATTTAAATTTTGTTTCAATATATATTTTAGTCTTCATATTTTAAAAATAAATAAATACAGTCAATTTAATTCAATAATATTATTTTCTTCATGTGTAAATAATATTTTAAACTAACATTTGAGTTAGAATGTGTAAAATGATGTAAATAGTTCAAATGCAACCTAGAATATCATTTAACACAAAGGTTTCAACGTCATTAAGTTAAAATGATATTTATTTATTTTTGAAGTTTAGAGACAACAAAATATATCAAAGTTTAGAACAAAGACAAATTATAATTTTGTGTCTAAATTTAGAAATTAAAAACATATTTAATCACTACAAAAAAAAATATTTAATTAGAAACTGATTTTAAAAAATTAAAAATAGTTAATCATTATAGTGATCAATTTAGATACCAATTTAAAAAATTAAAAATGATTGGTTACTAAAATAGTCACTATTATAAATAAAAAATTATAATTTGCCACTAAATTAGTCACTGATAATTAGAGACTAATTTAGAAAAAAAAAATCATTTTAGTGACTAAAACCTAGGTAAGTAATTTTTAGTGACCAAATTTTTTTGGTAGTCAAAACCATGGTAGCTAATTTTAAGACTAATTTAATAATCATTTATAATTTTTTATTTATAATAATGACTATTTTACTAACCAATCATTTTTAATTTTATAAATTGGTTACTATACTTACTAATAATTATTTATTACTAAAATTGTTAGTATTTAGAAATTGTCTTTCGGTGAATCATGTAAAAAAATATAAAAGTTATTTTTGAAAAAAAAAAAAACTAGTTGGGCATAAAATTATGTATGCATATATAGATATAAATTATAAAATGGTGATAGAAGAAGAAGCTTATGTTTGCTATACCTCATGCTTCTGTACCTAATTCACACATTCAGTTTTTGCTATAAATATTAACAAAAAATCACAGATCCACACAAATTCTCTTCTCATGTTCAGCTTTTGTGTTGTTGGGCTTTTGGACCTTCACGACCAGTGTTGGGCCGATTCCATTTTAACCCAATTCTAAAAGTTTGAAAAGAAATTGAAATTAAGTGGGACAATAACAAATATATCTTTTAAGTTTTCATTTTACCTCATTTTTATGTGCTTGGTCTCTCTTTTTCTTCTATTTTCTGCAACAGATTGTATTAAGACTCTTACAAACTACTATGTAATAATGGTCTTGCTTGGGATTAGGTGAACTTTTCAAAAGAACAAACTTATGAAACCATCTTTTTTGGAAGGTTGTAAAACTTTTTTCCAAAGACAAGAAATTCTGTTGTGTTTGATTGGAAATTATTGTACTTTTTGTTTTGGTTTAAAATTTGTAGAGAAATGTTCTTAACTCATGAAACAAAAAGTGATCACATTCTCTTATAGACAAAAATCTTGTTTGACCAAAAATCATTTTTGAAGCTAGTGGAAGTATGTGGCCTATGTTTATTCGTACATTTGAGGATAAGAAGGTAAAGTTCAAGGAATAATTGTAATATTGGATAAATTTTTTTCATAATAGTGATAAGATCTTAAATTTAAGAATGTTGATGCAGTTAAACAACTTTTAAATTTAAATTAACTAAAGTTAAATACACTGTTTAAATACATTACTCACCTAAAGAATATTCAGTCAAGTTACAATTTTATTTCAAAACAAAATGTTAAAAATAGAAATTTAATAAAATATGGTTCAATCTATATATTCTTTTATTATTGGTTATCTTGTCATTACTTTGAAATATAAGAGACCATTCAAACGAAATTAAAAAGATTATAAATAATAAAAAATAGAAATAATAAAAATAGAGTGAAAGTCTACAAATGATTTCATAAATTCTCTAGAACAATTTAAACTTCTATTTTAAAAAATATATAATTTTTTTATACATTACTTTTATATTTAAATATAAATTAGACAAAAGAAATGTATGATTAAAGAATCTATAAATAATTAAAAATATAATTGTTTTTTCAAAACTATATATAAAATATAATCAGAGATATCAAAAAAATTTGTACTCATGGGTATCCGTGGATAAAATCCATAATGGGTAGAAAATGAATATTGCAAATGGATACTCACGGACTAACGGGTACGAGTATTTTTAATAATCGCATGTTAGCATGGCGGGTAAGGGTATCATAGTATCCATACCCATAGATACCCATACCCGCTATACTCTAATTTAAATAAAAAAATTTTAAAAAAATATGATTAAAATATTAACATATTGATTTTGAATGAGCTATTTTTTTATCAATTAATTTTTTAAAAATTTCATTTCTTTATAAACCGTCATTCAACACTATTTAAATTAGTTATTTGGACTTTGTTTAAAATTTGTGAATGTTCTGTATTGTATTTTATTTGAATTTACTATTAAAATATGTTGTTAAATATTTTTTTTTTGTAAATACCTGTCGATACCCATGGATATTTGTGAATATTAAAAAATTATGCAGGTAACCGCATAACGGATACCCGATGGATATAAATACGGGTACGAGACAGATATTTATTTAACGGATAAGGTACAAATGAGCTACTACCCGCGGATAAGGTACGAATGAGCTACTATATGTACTCTACGCACTCCATTGATATCCTTAAATATAATATTAGTATTTATTATTTGTTCAGACCGAACAAATGTATGAGATGTAATATAGTTTAATCACGTTGTATTTTAGCTTTGAATAATGAGCCCTTCCTTTTCCCAAAGTTACTTTAATCATCTATACTAACTTTAATTTTCTTCACCAATAATGTATTGTTTTTATATGATATTAATGACCCTATTCTCACACAAACATAATGACACTAGTTGATTTAGTATTTGGAGAATATATAGTAAATGATTAAGGGGGGAACAATGAATTAATAAATTAATAACGTACATAAAGTTCATAAAGTTCATGCAGAACAAAATATCTAAGTGGAGGGTACATTGGATTATTAGGTTAAAGGATAAAAGTATATTATGATTTACTAAAATAAGATTTAAAAAAAATAAGATTTATTTAAATAATATTGAAATAAATATAATCATCTATATGTATATAGAATTAAAATAAAGTATATCAATATTTTAAAAGTAATTAAAACAAAAAAAAAATTAATAACTGAAATTTAAATATAATTCTGTTCAGTATACCACATTTTATAAAAATATATATGCCTTCAAATTTATTCATTCCATACTTAAGAAAATTTTAGTAAAACTAATTTTTCTAAATATTATAATAATTACTTTATTTTAATAAGATCACAATATATATATATATATATATATATATATATATATATATATATATATATATATAAATGGACATTAGAACTTGGTGAATATATCTTTATATTCTATTCTATTTTTATGTTTTTATTTTTACTTTATTCTAATAACTACATTTTTAAACCATAAACTTCTAAAAAATATATTTTTTATTAAGAAAAAAACACAGTGATAGAAAGTGTTTTTTTTTTCTTGTTGTAATGTTTGATTGATCCCACACAATTAATTCTTACTCAGTCACATTTGTAGGTGACATTTTCAAAGGAAACTTTGATGTAGCATTATATAATATGAGTAAAAAAGTCTCAATCTCATCGCACCTAGAGTTGAATTTTAACTTTGTAAACAGTGAAATCTGAAACAGTATTAAGGAACAATTGAACTGACATTATGGCAAACACAAAAAACACAAAAAAATCAACCACTAAGGGAGAAAAGTGTATAATTTAATGCAACAAGAAATAGAACCCAATTGGAACACTATCTTATAATTATAGGTACTACAGGTAATGTCTACAAAAGTGATCAACTTTGTCACAAAAGGTAGCTATAAAAACTGCCGTCAGATCATATGATTGTGTCGTATACACACTTGAAATTTTCCTAAATTATGAACAATCTTATTGGTCGTCACCTCTCCAAAACACACGAACTCTCATAATTTCAAGAAAGACTATTATCCACACTGTTTTACTTTTTGCTATTTTTGCACTACATGATGATGAAATAATTTATAATGATATGTTAAAAAAACTTATCAATTATCACCATCAATTGTTATTCTATATATCGTAGTTCAAATACTTTTTAAAATGATAGTCAGAGTTATTTTTGTCTTAAAGAAGTTAAATGAACCAGTTTTCTGTAAGAAGAAATCAAAATATACTATATAAACTATAAAAAATAATCTCTTTGATCTAGAATATTTAAAAAAAAAATTATTGTGTTTGATCTTAAAAATTTTACCATATAAAATCATTTTCAAAATATGCTTCATTTGATTAATATTTTTTTAATGATAATATGAAGTTTCAAAAATGGATAATTTAGAAGAGAAAAATCATTGTTTAAACTAAAATGGTATAATTAAATTTACTCTTCTAACGTGTAGATGAAGTAAATTAAAGTTACAATAAATATATAATATAGATTAAGTGCACTGAACTGAACTACTTATGCACGTCCTCAAAACCTCATCTTATTGAAATTTATATTTTTTAAGATTTCTCTTTATTTTAATAAAATAGTTGTGTACTTTATTTTATTTCACACTCTCTGTTTCTTCCTCTAATACACTAAACATTTATGTAAATTATTTAAAAAATTAAAAATAGATAAAGGTATAATAGGAAAAATATAATAAATGTTGAAGTTTTAAAAAGAAAGATAAAAAAAACAAATTTTTTTCTGGAAAAAAATATAGAAAATAATAAATGGAGTATCACAAAATAAAATTGCCTCTATATAATATTTATTAAAAAAATAATAGTGTTCTAGAAGCAATTCTTCATTAAAAATTATTCTAAGCATATTAAAAGAATTATAAAAAAAATGTATTTTTGTTCCAAATGTTAAAGTTTTTCCAAATTTCAAAATATACCCATATTTAAGAAAAAGTTATATTGGAAAAAGAAATGAATGGTGGTAGCTGTAACGTGACCGACCCTTCGAAAGAACATAATCTCTCATGATCCGACGCTCCAAAAGCTACTTGACCTACCATCCTTTCATTATAACCGTTGGTGTCACCTTATATAACACAACACACTTGCTTTGTCCTTTACTTCATTCATTGTTTTGTTGACAAATCCTATGTTACCCTTTCAACTTCCCTCTTTCTCCTCCTGTGTCTTCCTCGCTATCTGCTAAATAATCTCCAACCCTAAGTTACTTCCACATTATAACAATCATCCTCCACAATGGTAATGTTCAAACATACACACATGTTTTTTCCTTGTCCACTACATATGACAGTGTCTGTGTTTGTCTTTCTCAGGAATTGATGTTGGTGCCTCCACCATGGCTGGAACAACTCTTGTCCACCACATTCTTCACCATGTGCGAAACTCACATCAACACACCCAAAAACGAATGCAACATGTATTGCCTCGATTGCAAGGATCAATCATTCTGTTTCTATTGCAAACAATCTTGGCACAAGGATCATCAAGTAATTCAAGTGGGTATTGTATTTTACTTTCTGTTCTTCATTACAGTTTCAGAAAATGGTTGAGTCTAGCAGAAGGGATTTTAGTCCTCACAATGTGATGAACCATGTTTTATCTGCAACAGTTTTATAATATCTGAGAGAAGCAAAAAATTAGTTTCTCAAGTATCAATCTTTGCATATACATTCATGCATTATATGTTTTATTAGACATTAAGAGAGTTTTAATGTTATATATAGATTGATGAAATCAACAGAATGAGAAAGATTGAATATTTTGATCTGTAAGTGTAATGCAGATAAGGAGATCTTCGTATCATGATGTTGTGAGGGTATCAGAGATTCAGAAAGTTTTGGATATCAGTGGAGTTCAGACTTATGTTATCAACAGTGCTAGAGTTATTTTTCTGAATGAGAGGCCTCAGAATCAATCAAAAACCAATAACATGGTTGGTGGTGGAAAAAACAACTCTCATTTGTGTGAAATTTGCAGAAGGAATCTCTTAGATCCTTTTCGTTTCTGTTCTTTAGGATGCAAGGTTGGTGATCTCTCATTCACTTCTTCCCTTATTCTTCACAATATCTTAATTTGTGTTCCTTTTTCAAACTATGTTGTTTCCTAGGCTGTGTTTTTTGTATGTTTGTGTTGACATACCCAGAAGAATTATGTTATTATATAATTAATAAGAGTGATTTATTTATTGTATTTATATAAATAATAATAGGTTGTAGGAACAAAGAAGAATGGGAATGCGAGTTTTGTCTTAAGCGCAAAGAAAGACGAAGAAATAGGGAGAATGCATGAAGGAATGCGAAGAAGGTTGCCATCAAAGGAAGAATTGCGTGAAGGAATCCACAAACAAGTGTACCAAAACACGTCTTCTAATTCACATATAAGGCCAACCCTACAACATGGTTGTTCAAATTCAAGGAGAAGAAAAGGGGTACCTCATAGGGCACCTTTAGGTCCATAATTGAAGTTATAGTACAATTAAGAATAATAATAACAAGTTTTAGTTTTGACAAATATTTTTATTGTTATGGATTTTCATGATTAACTAATTTCAAGCTGGATTTGTGCTCTTTATCCAGCTCATTCCTCACAAACCCATGTGGGTTGGAGTGTCCTTAAACCAAAGCTGTCTTAATGGGAAGCATTAATTTTTTAAGTACCAAAAGAGAGAGCAATGTTGATGTTACTTTTCAAGATAGCTGGCTTTGGCTGCAATAATGCTATGCTTTGCATTCATTTGAATAAATGAATGAAACATCCTAGTTGTAAATGTTCCTTGTACACATGAATGGTTTCCTTCAACAAAACCATTGCTTTGTTTTTTCCTCTCTTGTGTTCTTCCAAAATTAAATTTTCGGTTAATTAATAATTAGTGTGAGACATGCAAGAATGTGGAATTGTAACCGCCCTATTTTATGGACTTAAGGGAATTAAGAAAAACAACCAAAGGTTGGAGCTTTTAATGAATCTATACAAAACTATGTATATAATTATAGTGTGTTTTTTTATGGACTTTAAGGGAATTATAGTTTTTTTTCCCACTTTTATTTGTTCATAGCTTCTAATAACTCATAGCCAATTAATATATATGTTCAAGATGATTTGAGATATTTTCCTTTTTTTCTTTGTTTGGATAACTAATATTTAAATGACTTTTAATTTCATGAATTTTGTAAAATTTAATTTTTTTTACAAACATTTGTAAAGTAATTATCTCATAATAAACTACTTTATCTAAATGCTTGAATCGTAACATGAAAGAATACTTATATTCTTAATAAATTTACTTTAAAAAAAAAATATTATGTTAGGCATTTAATTAATCAGTGTCAAGTGAGATATCAACTATATATAGTTATTTAATAACTATGCACGTTCCATTATTTAGACCATTATCCATAAATTTGAATAATTTGGTGGGGGTTTATGGTTTCTCTTTGTATATATAACTAGTCTTTCTACCCGTGCAACGCACGGGTTTTTTTAAATGTAATATTTTTGATAATAGGAATTGATTTTGTAATATTTATTAACTTCTAAGGTTATAATATAATTTCTTTAAAAAAATGACAATAAAAGAAGACCAAATTACATACCTATAATTTGTTTTTGGTTAATCAACTTGATAACTTCCTTTGGTACACAAATTTGATTACTTCTTAAATCAGCATGATGTTCATTGTAAGTCTTGGACTTTACGCAATACATCCTGCATTGAACAACAAAATTATAACAAATATTTTAATTACAACAATAGATCATGCATCTATATTTATACAAACTTTCAAATTAAAAGAAAATCAGAAATGACATACCTATAATGTGTTCATTGTCAAAGAGTTTCAAAAATTTCTTTGTAGACAACATTTTTAGTTGTGTTTGTGATATTTCCATTTTCATCCAATATAAGTATTTTCAATCCTCTCTTG
>Ga0214544_1007503_pt1 | contig 19077 bp, 11 predicted proteins | sample CNSS3metaG_FD_160074 | JGI IMG/M metagenome (GOLD analysis project Ga0214544, IMG submission 160074) | Root nodule microbial communities from cowpea collected in UCLA plant growth center, Los Angeles, California, USA - CNSS3 | ecosystem: Host-associated > Plants > Roots > Nodule | place: USA... | reverse complement strand
CTTAATATTTGACATCATGAAAATCAAAAAGAGTATGTTATTTTAATATTGAATATTTTGATAGTATCATGATTCCGTTGGTGTGATTTTTAAATTTTTTTTATAAAAAATATTTAATTGATATATGTAACAATAAAAAAATGGGTATGGGTATAAGAAAATACCCGTTACCCGGTGGGGATGGGGATTTGTCAAAAGTTGTATACCCGTTGGGTTTGAGGATGGGGATGAGGATGAATTTTTATTATGGGGATGAGATCATGATACCCGTACCCGCCCCGCCCCGTTGCCATCCCTATTTACGTGTATGACTTTAAATTTGTTATGAATGCTGTTTAGGATTATGATGTATTAAAAGAATAAAAGAAATACTTTATTGAAATTAGTTCAATTCTTACTACCTTGAATCTTTATAAAACCATGATTTTACCGTTTATTGTTAGTTTGTGAATATATGTTTTTCACAATTTATTTTCTCAATGTAAAAGTGCAAAACACACTGCACTGTTCAAACCATTAATTAATTAAATAAAAGAAATAAAAAAAGAGGGAATACAATTTGTTGATATTTCTCAGAAATATTATTCATTCATTCATCTCCTTGCAGAAATTTCCCGAAGGAGGAGCTTCTCATCCTTTATCTGGTTCCCTTTCCTTCAACCAATTCGAGATCCGCGACGCACATTAGATCCGATCCGAGATGTACGGATTCGAAGCTCTCACTTTCAACATCCATGGTGGGTTTCTCGAAGCTATCGTCCGCGGCCACCGTGCCGGTCTCCTCACGACCGCCGATTACAACAACCTTTGCCAATGCGAAACCCTCGACGACATCAAGATGCACCTCTCCGCCACCGAGTACGGCCCTTACCTACAAAACGGTGCGTTTTCTCCAATCCGCGCCCTCTCCCTCATCCATCACCAATCTCAATTTATCATTAGTTACTTATTTATTGGATATTAGTGTGCTTGTGATTATTGTGTTTCTCTAATCTCTGTTTTCCTGAAAGTGAATGCTTCTACAATATCGCGATAACTGTGTTCGACACGTGTGTGGATTTGAAGTGAATATGTGATAAGGAATGTTTCTCAAAATTTGTAGGAGATGTTATGTAATATAACCGAATCTAGTATTTGGAGATTCGTAAAAGCTTGTGATCTAGGTTTTTGGTTTAAGTTTTCATTGGTGTTACTTCATCATTATATATTCATGTCGTGAACCTTGGTGTGATTCTCCAATGAGATTGGGTTTAGTAGAGGGGCTAATCTTCATAACATGGCGAACTAAGGTTCAAATGCTTGTTTGGAGAGACGTCTCGATGGTGTCTCAGACAGGATTGCTCTAATGAAAATTCGAGAGGTGTTCATATAGTGCCTGATTGTGTCTTGAGTAGGATTTCCTTCTATATGGAAGGAAGATATTTGCGGGAAACAAAAATAAGTTGTCTTGTTTGTTTCTTGTGTTATATTTTTCCCTGAAGTGATCCATTTTTTAAAGTTATCTGTTGCTTCCTGCGTAAATAAATTATTTTATTACTGAGTTAAAAAATTGTGTACGTTCTGTTGATTTTGTATTAGCGAAATGGTGTTTACTAGCTGACAAGATATAATTCTGATTATTGTTATATACTGATGGCTGATGAGTAACTATTGCAGAACCTTCTCCACTGCATACCACCACGATTGTAGAGAAGTGTACTCTTAAGCTGGTTGATGATTACAAGAACATGCTATGCCAAGCCACAGAACCCTTGTCAACTTTTTTAGAGTATATCACGTATGTGATCTTTTCCCTTCTCTGTTTGTCGTCTCTTTGTATTTACGGATTTACGCTGTCATGTCATCTTTATAGTGATAATATTATATAGGTTGAGCTAGAGGAGGCTTAAATTTGAATCATTCAAGTAGTCTTATTTCCCGTAACGGTAACTTGTTAGCAACTCAACTAGTGTCGGCATTAGCTCTGCCTCCTTGTGTAAAAGTTTAATTCAGATCAGAATTTCCTCTGGCTGATGAGTCTTTTGTGGCTCATTTTATTTTGATCCAATTTCTGTTATCATTCCACCGAAAAGGGAAAAGTTGAAACTGATGTACTTTCTGTTTTCTTCCTGCAGTTATGGTCACATGATAGACAATGTTGTTTTGATTGTTACTGGCACTTTGCATGAGAGAGATGTTCAAGAATTACTAGAAAAATGCCATCCACTCGGCATGTTTGACAGGTAAGTAAATTCTATATAGTTTTCAATACGTTAACTGTAAGCAGTTAGACTTTTAATTTTTTTCCGCTTTCTGTTGCAGTATTGCTACTCTGGCTGTTGCTCAGAATATGCGGGAGCTATACAGGTTGGTTCTTGTTGACACTCCTCTAGCTCCGTACTTTTCTGAGTGCATTACATCAGAGGTAAACCATCTTTTCAATTATCCCCTTTTATTTTATTTTATTTAATTGATATGTGATAGTGTTAAAGGATTTTAGTAGTTAGTACTGTGAAGAAACTGCAAATAATATAGATCTGCATCTCCTAATGTATAGATAGTGATAATAAAGATTTTGAAGAATCTGCGATACAATCATACAAAATGATTGGGAATCTAATGGAAACAAGGTGCCGGTTCCCTAATGAGGCCTACTTTCATACGCTACCTTTTTTTTGGTTATATGTTTGCTGGAATATTGGGATCTATACCTTGTTGCTTTATAGTTTATGTAACGGTTACTTGTTTCTTTTGTACTAGTTTAATTGTTAGATTTATGCTCACAATAGTTGTGTGAAACTGGACTTCTACTGATATGATATGTTGTTATTATATTCTTTATGTCTGTAGGACTTGGATGATATGAACATTGAAATAATGAGGAACACTCTTTATAAGGCATACCTTGAAGACTTCTACAGATTTTGTCAGGTGAAGGGTCTGAGGCACTTTGTTATCCACTACATATATGTACTCTCTTGTTACGGTTTTTGCGTCTCTGATTTTCATCAATCTTAATGTTATTCCTGAGCAGAAACTTGGTGGTGCCACAGCTGAGATAATGTCTGATCTTCTAGCTTTTGAGGCTGATAGAAGGGCTGTGAATATCACCATAAATAGGTATATGAAAAGTAAAATGATTTTCAATTGCCTTTTAGTTAATCTGGATACTTGTATAACTGGCATCCATGGTTTTTACTTTGTGCAGCATTGGTACTGAGCTGACAAGAGATGACCGTAGAAAATTGTACTCTAATTTTGGTTTGCTGTATGTTCTTAAACCCCAGCTCTCTCTCTCTCTCTCTCTCTCTCTCTCCGTCCCTCTGTACACACATTAGCAATGTTTGTATAATCCTTTGGCATGATTCTTTTGGTAATGATTGACTTATTTTAAACAGATACCCATATGGTCATGAGGAACTTGCAATCTGTGAGGACATTGATCAGGTATGTATGATTTACTTAAGACACCGGATTTAGGTACGTATGATTGACATGATGTTTTAGGTTGTCAAGTTGGTAGGTATGAGGTGTTTTGCTTCATTCAATTTCTACTTTTCTTAGGCCATGATAGGTTGTGCTTCTTGGGGTAATTGATTTGTTTTTATTGATAACCAAGTTAGTGGAATGTACTGCTAGTGTTGATATGGTTCTTTTTACCAAAAGATGTTTTGGTATTTGATTTTTTAATGATATATGTGTTCTTTGGTTTAAACATTTGTATGGATTAGGCAACATAAGCATGTTGCGAAATTGTCCCATGAGTCTTTGATTGATCCTTGCAGATGTTTTTCGGTGACGTCACTTTGAAGCTTTCCTTTTTTTGAGCACCTTCTATCATACAGGCATAAATGATATATTATGATTGTTTCTTATTCCATTTGTAATTTTAAATTGCCACCTTGGTTTTGGCTACCAATTTCCGGAGGGTCTTTTGTATGGGTTGTTTATCCTTCTCTGTTGGAATCTATCCTGAAATGATCAACCATCAATGCATTAGTATTGTCAGCATTTTTCTGTCCGATTTCTTTTAATAATACTTTTGGGCCCTAAACTTATATCTGGTTGCTCATGTAGGTTCGTGCTGTCATGGAAAAATATCCGCCCTATCAATCTATTTTTGCTAAGCTATCATATGGTGAAAGTCAGATGCTTGACAAGGCATTCTATGAGGAGGAGGTGAAAAGGCTTTGCTTGGCGTTTGAACAACAGGTTCATTTACAATTTTGAGTATCATAATGTTTGGCTAATGCACATCGTGTTTGGTTGGGGGTAAATGTGGAGGGAAGGGTTTATATAAACTTTTGTTGTTTGATTTAATTTTTAGGAGGGGAAGGGAACAAAGTCCCTCATTTTTTCTCTCCACCAACATAGGCTTTAGAGTGGAAGGGAGGATATTAAAAACATTTCAAGTATAATTGCTAAAATATCTCTAGGGTTTATATAAACTTTTGTTGTTTGATTTAATTTTTAAGAGGGGAAGCGAACAAAGTCCCTCATTTTTTCTCTCTCCCAACATAGGCTTTAGAGTGGAAGGGAGGATATTAAAAATATTTCAAGTATAATTGCTAAAATATCTCTACTTATGTTTTGAAGTTCAAATTATACGATACAAATGGGTTTGTTTGGTCAAACTTATGCTTAAGGAATTTTAGGAGAGAAAAATAGGAAGAAAAAATGAAATTAGATTCTCGTAAGTTAATATTAAGTTAGGCGTAAGCGAATTTGTTGGAACTATCTCATAACTTATGCATAAGTGTATATTAGTTTATAAAGTTCATTTATTTTTCTTAATTTTTCGTCTAAAATGTCTTATGAGGAAGTTTGTCCAAAAATGCTCAAAGTAAATTAATTTTAAAATTTATTATCTGTCCTTGTGAACCAAACAAGAAAAAAGCTACCACCGCCCTTCTCTACAAAAATCCGCCTTCCTCCTCCTTTCTCAACCAAACAAATAAGAAATCCACCTTCCTTCCGCTTTCTTCTCCTCCATTAAAATCCCTCCCTTCTTCCCTCTTCCTTCTGAACCAGACAGTTTTGAATTGGGTTAGTTTAATATTTTAATGTTAGCTAATTTTCTTTTTTTGTTTAGTAAGTTGTACTATTTTGTCAATACTGCAGTTTCATTATGCTGTGTTCTTCGCATATATGAGGTTAAGGGAACAGGAGATCAGGAATTTAATGTGGATTTCAGAATGTGTTGCTCAGAATCAGAAGTCCAGAGTTCATGACAGTGTTGTCTTCATATTTTAATCGGATTGCTCGTTATAGTTTGTGTGTTCGTTGGGATAATTTATTGACTTTCTGCATTCGCCATCTGAGTTGTCATTTGTAGACACTAGACAGCCACTGTTCAGAAGATTGAGATAAAAATAATTAATCTTATGCTGATAAGATCTTCTGTAATATAGAAGGAAGATTTTTATAGTCTACTTTGATTGAAATATGTTCAGTTTTAAAGATCTTAAGATTCAATTTGTATGTTGTGAATTTTACAGTAAATATTTCTATATGCAATAAACCTGCTAGCTGGGATCTATGTATCTGTGTCTAAATCTCTTTTGTTTCTACTAGAATTTAGCCTAAGATTTGACCCTTTTTTTTCTTTTCTTTTTTTTTGTATTTTTTTCACTATATTGTTTTATCATATTATGAATCTATTTATTTTTAGTCTAAAACATGTGAACTTCTGTGAGAAGAAAAATACTTAATGGACTTTCTAGGCGACTTTTCAGCTTTTACTGTAAAACTTGCGTGTTTATTATTATGTATGGTTAAGACAGATATTTTAAAAACTGCTTAATTAATTGCAATACATTTTAGTTTGGATGTTATAGGACTATTGTAGGATTAAGTTTTAACTTTTAATGCATAGCTGACTTCGGGATTTTCGAACTTCTTTCTAATTTTATAAATTTTGATCATGACTTCAAAACACATTCACCGATATAAATTAGTAGTAGTGGCGTCGTGTGGCATCAAAATGTTCCAATGAAATAAATTCTCTTGTGGAAACAGTTGCCACGTAGCCCACTGCAATAAATTCTCCCGGCGTCTCTCATTGAACATTCTCAGTTTTTAATACAGGTCAATGCACGTGATTAGATATTTTTGCGTATACAGTAGATTAATCGAGTATATAAAGCACCTACTTCATCTCAGCTTATAAGTTAGTAAAAAATACAATGGATTGGTCTTTTGCTCTCTCAAAATATTCTCTCTTCCTTTATTCATTGTTTTCATTCACAGCTACTAATTGTCTTCTTTTCGTTGCTCCTACCAAATGCCACGAACATGAAAGTCGTGCCTTGTTGCAATTTAAGGAAAGTTTTGTTATCAGTAAGTCTTCTTCATATAATCTTTTCAGTTATCCTAAAATGGCGTCTTGGAATGCAGCCATTGATTGCTGCTCATGGGATGGAATTGAATGTGATGAACACACAAATCATGTGATTAATATTGATCTTAGTAGCAGCCACATCTACGGTACAATGGATGCAAACAGTACTCTCTTTCGCCTCAAACATCTTCAAAGCCTTGATCTTGCTGATAATCACTTCAATTACTCTCAAATTCCATCTCGAATTGGTGAACTTTCACAGTTAAGGTATCTGAACCTTTCTCAAACCTATTTTTCTGGTGAAATCCCGCAACAAGTTTCACGTTTGTCCAAGTTACTTTCTCTTGATCTATGTGGTGCATCTGATTCTCTAGTTCCAGTCAATCTTTTGAGTTTGAAAATATCTACTCTAAGAAGCTTAATTCAAAACTCAACTAATCTTGAAGTTTTTCGTGTTAATTATGTAACCATTTCCTCGTCTGTACCCCATACATTCACAAATCTTACATCTTTGCAGCAAGTCTCTCTTTATCATTGTGAACTACATGGGCAATTTCTACCTGGAATATTCCATCTTCCAAACTTGAGATATTTAAATTTGGGAAATAATCAAAACCTCACTGGCACATTTCCTGATTTTCGTTCAAGTGCACAAATTACAACATTAGAACTTGATTCCACAAGTTTCTACGGTACACTTCCTGCATCGATTGGAAATCTCAATTCTTTGAATTGCTTATCAATATCATATTCCAATTTTTCTGGGTCTATTCCTTCTTCATTTAGAAACCTCACTCAGCTTACGTTTCTAGATATTGGAGGCAACAAATTCAGAGGTGATCTTTCTTCTTTCTTGCTAAATGTAACCAAACTACGCACCCTGAGAGTTGGTTTTAATGAATTTACTACTGAAACCATATCATGGATTTGTAAGTTGTCGGGACTAAATGATTTGCGCCTGGAATTTGTAAATATTGGCCACGAAATCCCATTTTGTTTCACAAATCTCACCCAATTATCAATATTATCCCTATATCAAAACAATTTAAGTGGACCAATTCCATCTTGGATAATGAACCTAACCAATTTAGCTTCCTTGGATCTTGGAAAAAATAATCTTCGGGGTGAAATTCCAATCTCTCTCTTCGAACTTGAGAACCTAGAAACTGTTTCTGTGATCAGTAATCTGTTGAAGGGAGAATTAGAGCTGGATAAATTTCTAAAGCTAAAAAGGCTCGTGCTGGTTGAATTATGTTTCAATAAATTGTCGTTAATTAGTGGAAAAAATCCGTCCAATGCAAGCCTTTCAAAAATTCAAGGGTTAGGTTTGGGATTAAGCAATTTGAGTGAGTTTCCACTTTTTATTCGGGACTTGGCTGAGCTATCACACATTTACATGCCATACAATAATGTCAGTTCATTCCCCAGCTGGATCTGGAGAAAAACAAGCCTTCGGAGCTTAATTGTTTCTTACAACTCATTAATTGGAAAAATAGATCCACAAATATGCAATTTGAACTCTCTTGTGCTTCTTGACTTGTCATTTAACAGCTTAAGTGGCAGAGTTCCCTCGTGTTTGGGAAGTTCCAGTAAACTTCTACAAATTTTAGTGCTAAATGGAAACAAATTGACTGGCTCCTTTCCTGAGACATATACGAAGACAAGTGATCTAAGAATGATAGATTTAAGCAATAACAATCTGCAGGGTCAATTGCCAAGAGCACTGCTAAACATTAGAATGCTAGAGTATATTGATGTCAGCCATAACCAAATCAATGATTCATTTCCCTGTTGGTTGGGAACTCTTCCGGAACTGAAAGTTGTTGCTTTACATCATAATCATTTGTACGGATCCATAGGGTGCCCTACATCATGCACATTTACCAAACTGCATATCATTGATCTTTCCCACAATCAGTTGTCTGGAAGTTTGCCTTCAAAAACAATCCAGAATTGGAAATCAATGGAAGCTTCAAACGAGAATCAATTACAGTACGAATATTATACGGTGTTTGATTATCACATGTTGGCAAGGTTTAGCTCGTTGAAGGATGGCTCTTACGGGTATTCATTTGCACTGTGTAACAAAGGGACGACCCTGGTTTATGAAAAGCTCCAAGAGTTTTACAACTTGATAGTCATTAATCTTTCAGGTAATAAATTCTCTGGGGAGATTCCAAATGTTATAGGAAACTTAACTGGTCTTGTTTTGTTGAACCTTTCAAACAACATGCTTAGTGGCAACATTCCTTCTTCCTTAGGGAAGCTTTCAAACCTTGAAACTTTGGACCTTTCTCTCAATGCTTTATCAGGGAAGATTCCCCTACAGTTGCAAGAACTGACCTTTCTTTCGCACTTTAATGTGTCCTTTAACAATCTTTCGGGTCCTATACCTCAAAATATGCAGTTTGCAACCTTCCAAGATAGTTCATTTGAGGGAAACCAAGAATTGTGTGTTAATCCATCGATCAATAAATGTGAGGAAGATGGAGAGCTGCCATTTGTTCCACCTTCCACATCTGATGATGATATAAACTCTGGAATTTTTATTGAATTTGACTGGAAAGTGGTTCTGATTGGGTATGGAGGTGGACTTCTTGTGGGATTGGCACTGGGAAGCTCTTTCAATCGTCAGATATTAGCTTGGCTTAAAAGAGTTTGTTGAGTGCGAACCAATAAATTGTGACGATGGGAGCTCTTTCCATTGTATTTGTGCCTTTCATTTTTGTACTTTCTTATCATTTATTATTATAATTGCATTTAGGTAGCAAGAGTGTGCGTATTGTTTTATGCAGTTTAGCAAGAGTTGCTTATTGCTTCATTTACTACATTGTACAATTGAATGGGTGTGCAGGACAGAAACTTTTTTTTTTTGTGCGTGCAAGTCCTATTGTTACTTAATTGTCATGTCACCATTGTTCCTGTTTCGAAGGTCATACAATTTTTAGTTTAACCATTGGTGCTGAAGCGGTAGAACTCCTACATCAATTAACACTCTTTTGAACAAAAGCTTTTACTCAACATGGAAGTTTATAGAAAGAAACTAAGCACGATGTTATTTTTTTTGCTGGTATTGGATTTGTATGTCTCTTTCGTCTGGTTCATTTAAGCTTCTTCTTTTTACATTACAGAGACTACATACATTTGTTTTTATCTTTATATTTCTGGTTTTTATAGTCTCTAAATGTGTAAAAAGATTGAAACACTACAAGTACTATATATTAATATACTTTTTATTGTTGATAAAAAAAAGATACAATTTTTAGTTCAGTAAAAATATACCACTTTTAAAGGTCTGTTAGATTAAAATATTAAATTTGGATTTGAATGATATTACTTTAATATATTGAATCATTACATTGATTGTATGAACATTGGATCCTATTGCCGAATCAACTGATAATCAATTTTGCTTGAGATTCTATATTTATACATGATAAATGAGTACGGCATGAATTTGGATGAATCCGTCACAGCTCACATATTGATTTCTTTCTCGTAAAAATCTATTAAACCAAACTTCCTTAAAATATATTAATTATTTTGATGCTATAAAAAAATTTAAAAATATTACTAATTATATTGTATTGCATTTTAAGGCATTATCTCTTTTAAAATTTAATATTTTGATTACAATTTTATTATATCAGAGAGATAAGAGGTGAGAGTTTTTAAATTATTTTTAAGCTTAACTTTTAAGTTATGTGCAAATTATGGATATCTTAAAACAGAGTATCGTTAAGTACATGTAGAATAAAGATATTGAAGTATTTTCCACTCTATTTTCCTATAAATCACCATCAAAATACGTTGATAATTCACTACTCAAAACAAAAGGTAATAATATGAGTTTAACTAAGTTATTAGATAGACAAATTAATCTTAAAAGCATGATAAATTTCTATCAATTTTATCCTTGAATACTAAGCATGAAAATGAGACTCTCCTTCCCATTTAATGTTACAAGTGGCTTGAGTATTTACAGAATATAATGAAAATCTTGCACAAATTCAATATAATTATTTACAATAGACCTTCATAATGTATTGCAGCAACACAATTGGCCCTTATGCAATATTAACAACCAAAAACACAATTTAAAACCTTTTTGAAACATATCATGGGAGGATTTCTTCTTGCTATGGATCTTGTTAACTATGGCTTCCATGTACATATTCCCTCTATAAAACCTGTTCTTTTAAGAATTATCTTTATTCCCATGTCCAAAATTGGAAGTAACTGAGATGAAGACAAACTGGGAGCAGAATCTAGACAATCTATGTTCAAAATATTGAGTGGAGGTCTCTTTCTTGCAATTCTAAGTTGTATCTATTGGGATCACAGACAAATGGGATATCACCAATGCTATCAAAGAAGATTCCACCCAGATCATCATCACTACCTATCTGTGGCTGTTCACCTTTTGTGACTTCCCCATCATCAGCTTCATCTCCAGATACACTTGAATTCTTTTTGACCAATTCTCTAAACAACGAAGAGCGGAGAAGAAGGCCAAGTGCAGTGGGAGAAGATGACTTGCTGCTTGAGAATGGGTAGGGTTTGCTTCCATAATTTTCTTGCCCTACTGGGGAATTCAGAGAATCTAGGCTGAAAAAACTGTTGTGAATGACTGAAGATTTTGATTCTTCTGTCAGAGAATAATTAGATGGGGATGCCACCTTTTGACCCTCTAGTACTGCATGTGCTTCAAGTTTTGCTTCTGGGGTGCTTCCTCCTCCTGGCTTTAACCATTTTATGTAAGTGCTCAAATCAAAGTTTGTCACAGCATTGATTCCTCTGTACTCAATGGCCGCTAAGTCATAAGCTCGTGCAGCTTCCTCTTGGGTGCCTATGGTGGCCAACAAAATTTGCTGAGGCTAATGAATGAAAGAAGCATAACTATATCTTTGCTTTGTGTGTGTTTGTTGTGGAGATTTAACTTACCGTAGGTACCAAGGTAGAGATATTTGTTTCCAAAAACCCTTCCTATTCTTGCTTCCCATCTACCATTGTGGTGGTGCCTGCAAAACATTATTCAACACTCATTACTGATTCACCTTCACAAAGCAACTACTCAAAACTCAATTTTTGTGTTTATTGATCAGAAATAAGCACCTTGCAACACCCCTATACTTTGACACACCTCTTGAAAATCCACTGCTCTTTCTGCAAAATCAATTTTAAAATAACCAGAGTCAAGAAGTCGGTTTTTTTCATGACGAAGTAACCAAAGAAGTGTACCAAAACTTATCTATATAACTTTATCTGCTGCAACTTAAATACTACTATTTCTGTCTCTTATAAAACTGCAGCTACTTCCCTACACCTTCTCAAGGTGTCCTAGAGAACAAAACCATAACTATTTACCTCCTTAAAGTTGCCAAATACTCCTCCTTGGTCATAGTCTGCATTATTTCCATATCTTTCCCGTAATCAGATATCTGTTTGAAAGTACAAGGAGCGTTAGATGGATATTCGCACCTAAATGAAATATAATCTGTTACTATCAACTTACTGGAAAATTGGTGAAAGTTGAAGTTCCCCAATACTTAAGTGCAGCTAAATCATATGCTCTGGCAGCCGATTCTTCTTCATCATAAGCCCCTATGATATTTGAAAGATAAATTATTGTCAACTTAAACTTGATTGACAGAGTAATTAAACCAAAATCTTGGCTCTTATATCATTAAATGACTCACCAAGGTAAACTGTTAAACCAATCCCAATTCCAGTTGAAGTTCCAAATGAAAAGGATAATCATGTTAGTATGTTAGCAAGGAAAAGCAAGTGAATGAGGAAAGTAAGAAATATATAGAGCAACAATTGATGCTAAAACACCAAAAAGGAAGAACTCTACCTTGCTTCCCTTTTTTCTTCTGTGTTATGTTCCATGAGAGTTTGTCCCACAAGTGAGCTTCATACCGACCAGTCCACCTATGTCTGTTATTACAGTTAAGCAAATTAGACACAAGACCATAGTAGTTAACGCTCTTTGAAACTATAGAACAAGGAAGTTCTTTCTTATATCACCTGCTAACACCACGAAATTTTGAGCTTCTCTTTGTAGTGTTGATTGTAGAATTTTCACCACCATGTTGTTTTGGTAACTGCTGGTGATTGTTATCATCACCACTGCTAACTGCTGCAGCAACCTCTCTTCTTCGCCTCTTGACACACCGTGTAGCTTGAAGCTCACCTTCTGCCATGGACATTTGGTTCTTCCCTATAATGTTATCTTTCATCATTTCCATTTCTTATAGTGTGATGTTGTGATTGTTTGGTAGACGCTTTTTCCTTCTCAACTGTGTTTAACTTGATGAGAGGTGTGTGAGTTATGCGTTGTTCTTATAATTTGCATGCTTATTTTGGTCTTTTTATGTTTTTGTATTTATTGTTAGCTACAATGTTGTTGTTAGAAACAAGGAGGACGATAATAACGGGGAAAGTATAGTGGTCGGGTTTGTCTTGTCCTATTGCCAGCTCAAAGTCCATGAGTCTTGAACTTGCTTCATGAGAATTCTAATCACCCCTACCATATATAATAAATATAAGAACTCCTCTTTCAAAGTCATTTCATATTCACGCCCACATTTTCAATGATGCTATGATTCGCTTGCCAAAAGTTAATAGGTGTGAAGTTTGTATAGAGTTTATTATATATTAATTAACCCTCTGGTTGGTTAATCATTCACTAATAGTTTCAAGCTTTCACAAACCTAGATTGCTTAATCTTTTTCTTTAGTTTGACCAGGATTTACCCAATAGTAGGGTTAGGTTGACAAATTGTTTCCTTATGGTGTTTGTTTCTATGAGAAACCGTACACCCATTAACGTGTTTGTTTCTTAATTATGGTGTTTATTTCAGGAATAAAAATAATTTTTTATTTCAGGAACAATAATGAATATACTATAATCCACTCCCACCCTACACAATTCTATCTTAATATATGATGGTGAAAATAAGCACCATGATGTACTCGTGCCCTTAAAAATACCTTTCCTAAACTATTTAACTTTGGTTTTTAAATATTTTCTCATAAATTGGGTTTTATTCATTAGTAGACATAGAGAAATGTCACAGTAATTTATGGATGAGTTTGCAATTTACTAAAATTATGTTGGGTCATGAGTCCTGTAACGTTTTTTTATGGGCAAAGAGAATATTTAATAAATAAAAGAAGGTATACCTGAACTCATACAAGAATTAAACCATTGTTTTAAGCATTATAGTATTTGAAGATCACTCAGACAAAAAAAAAATCGTCTTTGCAAATCATGACCTAAATCTTATATATTATGTTTGGATGCTCTGTTTTTAGGAGAACTTATATATCATACTAAGGCAACATATGTACCTAACCTGATTTTAGTAATTGTAACTTTTATATCTCAAACGTAATTTTTGTACTTTTGAAGTGATTTTCAAACATGTCACACATATATGTTTTTGGAAAAGGAAAAATAGTCCTGGAAGATGTAGAATGTATAAGGGAACCCAAACAATTTGGTAATTATTAAACAATGCAAGTTTGACTTGAAACTGACAGGATTGATCAGGAATGTTTTCTTCAATTATATATGTTATTTAACAATAAAAAGACAGCATGAATATAGTATATATATATTGAATATAAAAAGGTTTATGCTTTGGTGCATAATAGTGTTTCCCTTGGATTCATCACTGTCGAGTTGGAATCTTTCTTGAGGCAGAAAAGAATTTGCTTACACCACGTTATCTAAAATTTACGGTGCTACCAATGACTGAAAGCTCATAAAATATTCATCTTGTCATTTATTTATTGTTGTAATATTTTTTTGGTGTATATTACATTACTAATATAATACACAAACATGTTGACAATATATTTAGATTAAATACCTGTTATAGAGCTGAAAACTTGGCATCTTTATATATGTATTTTATTTGCATTTGGGTTACTGATACGGACTAGTTTAATTAATTAAGAAAAAGAAAATTTGTCTTTCAACGCATGCTTCAAGACGTGGCTTTTAGTTTAGAAAATGGAAAATAATTATTTAAGCCATAGCCATGTATCCTGAAGGTGACAATATGTCATTGTCCTCCTAAAATTAAAAGAGTTCTTGGAACATCTCTATTTTTGTGGTTTTAATGTTCAATTTGATTTCGCGTGATTACTTTAAAATTTAACATGTCGTTTGAGGAAATTGATTAGCAATGTGTTGTCTTCCTCAAGTACATAGCTGGGATATTTCGAGAAATGTGACTGAAAATAATGGTTTTCCAAGTCTATAATCAGAATACTTATGGGGATACACAGATTAAGTTTGGTAAGTAAATGTTGAACCTATAATTATAATTAAGTGAAGTTTCACTGAAATGCTATTTTGGTTATTGAAAGTATGTGGAATGCATTCAAAAGTCTTTAAAATTGAAAAGAAAATTATTCAAAAGATTTGTTAGTATTTTATCTCTTATGTCACTAATTTTTATTTTAGAGTAATATGATTGATAGATTGCACTTTCAAAAGAAATTTGGAATTTTCTAGGTTTCACAAACTAATGTAACAAACTACATTTACACTTTTAAAAACTAAAATAATTATTTATTCAGAAAGTCTCTAAAGGTAATCGAAGGAACAAACCATATTATGGTTAATGTTTGTAACTATAGTGAAAATTAACCAAATAGTTAGGTCCACTTAAGACTTGGACTATTTATTAAAAATGTTGGATGTAATTATATATATAAAGCTTATTTATCAAAAGTTCACATTTTAAGCTTTAAAAAGACAACCGAATCCTATGGAATAGTCTATTTATACACATATATTATATTATATACGAATAAAATGTATATATAAATAATAATAACAATAAAATATAATTATTAATTATAAATGTTAAAGATCTATTTTGGACTTATAGGTCTATTGATCCAGAGTCCCTGTATAAAGCATGCCTTGTAAGGGATACTTATGTCAGAATAATACTTCAAATGGATTAAGCCAAGTTTTAAAAATTGGAGTAAACAAATAAATAAATTAGGATTAGGTTTAGTTATACTAAAACATGATCTAGCTACGGTATGCTTTCACCCCCATTGACTCTGGGTAATTAATTAACATCTGTGAAGGTTTTAGAATTAAGAAAATGATGGCGTTGACTTTATATATATATATATGTGTTGTTTTAGTAGAATAATCCAAACGTTCAATGAATATGAGTTAAGAGAAAGAAAGAAAGAAAAATGTTTTTGAAATGATTGGGATGTTTGGCATGCATGCAACTCATTCTCTTCCCCAAAGTAACAAAAACAATGCATGGAGAAATAATATAGAGATGGTTGAAAAAGTTGGAGGAAAAGCAGTTGAATTTGTAAATGTAAACGAAAGTTGATATATTGTTGTAAATAGAGATATTAATATTGTACAAAGTAAAATGGGTAATGAAAGAAAGATTGTGAAAGACATCCTCTGTCTAAAGCAGAAGAGCCACCGGTTACAGTAGACCCTAGAGGATTGATTCCCTACGAATTATTAATTACTCAGTTGTTGTTTGCTTAATTAAGGGGTAATTAAGCAGTAAGTAATACTAATTAAGAAAAAGCCATGGACCTTAATCCTCTAATCTAGCAAGGGTTTCCCACTTTGCATTTGAGGGTTCCAGCAAAGCGTGTGAGCCTGTTGGCTTGAGAGCCATGTCTAGGTTTCATGAGATACCCTTTGTTGAATGGAAGCTTCCCGAGAGGTTTCCCTGACTGAATAAATTTAGCCCCATTCATGAACACATCGTTCTCTGATCTCCATTGCCATTTCCCCCACACGGGAGGTTCTGCATAGTCCCTGTGCGTCACTTCCTTCGCCTTGTCGTCGTCCGGTGCAATGAACCGGTTTCCTTGGCTCAGAATGGTTGGCCCTGAGCTCCCACCAATGGCATACATTATCCAGTGAGTGTAATCGTTGTTCAACACATGGAAGAAACCCCATCTGCATCGGGGCATTCTCTGGATCAGACCCTGCCCGAAATGGTTGAATGCCACCGTCACCTGCATTATCTTGTCTCCGGAGAAGGTGTCGCTCGCTCCGAACAACATCACCTGATTCAATAATCAATCAATAAAGGTGAATGAAGAGTAAAATATCAAAAGACATGAATTTATAATTAATTTACATCGTTGTGTTTGGTCATGTGGCAATTTGAGACGGTGATTGCAGTGGAACCCTGGATAATATCGACGAGACCATCCTCGCATTCAGAGAGTGAGATGTGATCGATCCAAATGTTTGAAGAGCCGAAAATGGAGATGGCATCACCATCAGCCCTTGTTCTTGTTCCGACATGGTCCCAAGAGTCTCTGATCATGCCACCCGGCGTCGACTTGATGTGGTGTATTTTAAGCCCATGGATGATAATGTTGTTCACGAACTGCATGGTAAGACCTGCACCACCCTTGATGACCACGGTGTGGCCGCGACCGTCGATGGTTTTGTCAGAAGAAATCAACAACTCGTAGTTGAGCTTGATTATCATGCTTTTTGAAAATATGATCCAGAGTGGGTCCTTTTGTAAAACACCGTAGCGTAGGGTTCCTTCTTTAGGGTCAACGGGATCATCGTCAGAGGGATCAGAGACAGTGTAGATTTTGCCCTTGGATCCTCCGGTGGCCCTTCTTCCAAAACCCTTGACGCAACTGGCTAACTTAAAACGGTTTTTGGCCCAGCTTTTCTTGCACCTCCAACAACGATCGATTGGGTTGAGGGCCAAGCATGGTCCTTTGTATTTCTTCTTATCCTTCTCCTCCGTCATCTCCCTCCTTGTTGTTGTTGTGCTGTTTGATTCCTTCTTTGGCTTCTTCCTAGTAGTCCTGCATCAAACAATTTGTGAGCATCATGTATACATAATAAATGAGTTTGATGATTCAAGTACTTACTCCTTAACATGCAAGTTATTGTGCTGGGAAGTGACGTTTGTAGGGTCAGGCACGTAGGATTTCAGAGCGATTTCATGGGCCTCCATAGCTCGTTCTTTGAGAAATTCGTCCATCGTACCAATGCCACCCTCAAGGCATGGAATAGTAATGGCAAAAGCGACCAGGACAATTGCAACCTTGCATGAACTTCCTGCCATTATGCTTTCCAATGCCTCTTGTCTTTTTTCGACTTTGTTTTCGAGTTTTTTCTCTTTTTTCTTTTGCTTCAGATACTATACCTTTTTTTTGTTCTTGGTTTAGAAGGCAAGGACAGAGCCTTCGATCGGTCTATATTTGAGCCTTTTAGAGTCTACAAAATAGACCTTACCAAGCCAATACAGATTACTAGAGCAAAACACTTTATTTAGGTCCACAGCATACCGCTCAATTGAGCTGTTTAGAGAACCAAGTTCTGCCAACTTAAATAATGCTCCCATTCCTTCAACACTCAAACCTTCACTTCTAAATTTAGAACCCTCATTCTATTTCTGTGCCTATTTTCAATTTCGTTCGGTTAACACAATGTTGCTTCAAAATGAAATCACTGTTCATCCGTTCACTTAGCCTACAATTTCTCATCACTATTTTCTTTGCTTCTCCGTTTGAATAGCCATTGCTGAAATTTGTTATGTAGGTCTTAGCAGTTACTATTTATCAGCCACATAAATGTGTTATGTGATGCCTTTTTTAGTTTGTTTCACCATATATCTATTTTGAAACACTTGCATGCCTTACTATTAAAGTCTATATCTCGTTCATATGGTGGGGAATGTAGTTAGGATCACCTACTTTTCTTTTGGACAACATAAAAATCTATTTAAAAACTAAGAAAACAAACTATTAGGGATATTACCCTAAAACCCCTATCTGATAAGCTGACACGTGTCCAATAAATAGGTTTTTTCGTCATTTTGGTACCCTTTAGGAATGGTTGAAGCAGCTGAAGAAGCTTTTTTGTAAAAAGGAGTCACTTTGACCAAGAATTTGTAAAAATGGGTCCGTTGAAATTTTTTTTGCAAAATAGGGTCAAGTCGTCGTGGTGGAGGATGACATTAAAGGTGAAGTCGTCCTCCACCATGCCGGTTTCTTTTTTTTTTCAAAAAGCGAAATCGTGCTCTTAGAAGCCGGTTTCTATATATTTTGAAAGTGAAGTCGTCCTTGGGCCTGACGACTTCACTTTTTGGTTTTTTTATTTTTTTATTTTTTTTATTTTTACACATATAGCTTTATATATATATATATATATATATATATATATATATATATATATATATATATTTTTTTTTTATATTTTATTTTTTTTTTTTATATATTTTTTTTATTATATATATTTAAAATATTTTTATAAATATTTATATATATATATATATATTTTAATTATATATTATTTAGTTTTTTTTTAAAAATATTTGTTTACAGTAGAGAAATAAAGTGACATCCTCAATGGCGATTTTTTCGCCAGTTTCTTCTGATTTGGTCAAAACGTTCTCTACTTCTTCGTTTGATTTTATAAATTTAGTATTTTATTAAATGATATTTGATAGTTAGTAGACTAACTAAACCACAAATAAAATAAACATTAACAAATTAAATATTCAAATATAATTATCGAAGAATTTTTTAATATTTTTTTAATTTGTATCATTTTATCTTCTTAATTTTGTATTAAGGGTTTAACGATTAAGTATTTTAGAATTTTTTTAAAACTATTTTTCATATTTTTACTTAAATAAATATTTAACAAAAACTAAATAATATATAATTAAATATATATATATATATATATATATATATATATATATAAAA
>Ga0214544_1007501_pt1 | contig 19079 bp, 10 predicted proteins | sample CNSS3metaG_FD_160074 | JGI IMG/M metagenome (GOLD analysis project Ga0214544, IMG submission 160074) | Root nodule microbial communities from cowpea collected in UCLA plant growth center, Los Angeles, California, USA - CNSS3 | ecosystem: Host-associated > Plants > Roots > Nodule | place: USA... | reverse complement strand
AATTTTAATTAATTTTATTATTGAGTAAATATAATTTTAAATAATTATAATTTTTAATAATTAAAATTTTAGTTATTTACGATTTTGAATAATTTAAATTTTAATTAATTTTATTATTGAGTAAATATAAATTTAAATAATTATAATTTTGAATAATTAAAATTTTGGTTATTTATGATTTTGAATAATTTAAATTTTAATTAATTTTATTATTGAGTAAATATAAATTTAAATAATTATAATTTTAAATAATTAAATGCATTCAACAATTTAACAGAATCAGGATGTGTTCAAAACAGATCACTAACCACTTCATATTCTTCTTGACATCTACTCCAATGGATGTAATTATCACGATCTAACAACATCATCAAGTGTTGTAATTCAGTTCTTGAACCTCTCAACGATCGTTTATAAGTGGTTTATAAGTGTATCTTGCATTATAAATTTGCTTTATCGTTGTGACATTACACTCACTATTTTCTTTCAGAGTGAGTAGAATATTTGCTGGCTTGACTTGACTCTTAGACATGTCAACAAGCAAGGATTGTTCAGAAGATTTTAACCTCCCAGCAAATGGGTGACCAACTAGTGTATGAGACACATCATGGTTATGATATCCACACATTACCTTCAACATCCAATCATCTCCATTACTAATTGGTTTGCCTTTGAGTTTAAATGGACAATCACATTTTCTTGTGCCAGAGACACTAGGTTGAACATCAGATTTATACTTCCTATACTTACCACCCCTTTCACAGCCTAACAATACATACGTTTTCCTCCCAGGTTGACCAATAGCTTTGTCAGATCTGATAGTGACAATAACAAAACCAAGATGAAATGTTATCCCTCGAACCCACTGAATCAACTCATCTCGTGTTGAAAATATCTGATCAGTCGTAAAATTATTTGTATCATCACTCATCTCATTTATAAAAGAAGAGAAATCTGAGATGAAACTCGAATTTACTTGTGAATCCATGAAAGTTAAAGGGAGATCATCCATCTTAGATAACTTTAACCACCTATAATCTAACATTAGTAATCAATACCACTTTTTACAAAATAAAATAAATATAAAAATAAAATAAAATAGTCCTCAAACAATTAAATAAATATAAAAAAATAAAGAATACATAAACACTCAACCATAAAAAAATCAAAATAAATAAAATTAAATCAATAAAAAATAAAAATATTCATTCAAAAATATAAAACAAACACACAATAAATAAATAGTAAACTTAAACAAATAATAATTAAAACACACAAAAATATAACAATAAAAAATATATAAACAAAAAATAAATATTCATGTAAATAAAAGTTAAATAAATAATATAAACAAAAAATAAATATTCATGTAAATAAAATTTAAATAAATAATATAAATAAATAATAAATAAAACATAAATTATTATTCAAACCCTAACAAAATTATAAATTACAAAATAAAACTAAATTAAAATATCACTAACAAAATTATAAATTACAAAATAAAACTAAATCAAAATATCACTAAGTCTAAAAGCATCTACGGAAGTAGAAAAGTAAGAGAGAAAAGAAAAAAGAAAACTTAATGTAAAGGCATCTACGGAAGTGGAAAACTGAAAAAAAATAAAAGAAAAAACAAAGCTTAGTCTAAAAGACCTACGGAAGTCGAAAAGTGAAAAAAAAAAGCATGGTAGAACATAGAAAGCATCGGAAGTGGAAAAAGTGAAAAACAAGATAAACCGCTTACTACGGAAGTGGAAAAAATTTACTCACCACACTACTTACCAAACAAAAAAAATTACTCTTCGGAACTCGACTTCCGGGCGAAAAATTCACTTAAAAGACCGGAAGTCCACTTCTGTAATACTAAAAAAATTTCATTTCACCGGAAGTCCACTTTCGATTTAATCATACACTTCCAAAAGTCGACTTCCGTTTCACACATACATTTTCGGAAGTCGACTTCCGTAGAACGAAAAAAAAATTGATTTCCGTAAAATTTCACTTGTCTTTCGGAAGTCGACTTCCGTTTTACATATACACTTCCGGAAGTCGACTTCCGTGTATGGAAATAATAACTTGACTTCTGCATGACACTTCCGTAAATAAAAATGACTTCCGTAAATAAGAATGACTTCCGTAAAATGTAAGAATGAAATATTAAAAACGCAGCATAACATTTATCTCACACATAAATTTATCAAATATAAACTTCTATTCTAATGTGCGTACCTTTTTCTGAGAAGAAATGAAGCAAATGGTGAAATAGAAATAGGAGTGGACCCTCGACTGAAATATTCACACTTCAACCACCAACAAACAAGTGAAAAAGTGAAAGTGAAAGTGTAAGTGAAACTGAAAGAAGAGGGGTGCAGGGTATATAAAAGACACTGCTGGTAATTAATTCAGGCAGCCAACTAACTCTGCCATTCATAATTGTTTAATTATTGCGTCTACCTAATTAAATTTTTTTATTTATTTAATTTTCTAAAGGCATAAATGAAAGAACATGAATATTTGGAGGTGCAGAAGAAATATTGGAGATGCAGGAAGAAACCCCCATTTTAAATTGTGCTGGTTAATCGTGTTGGGCGGAATCTAGCCTAACTCGACTGTTGCTCAACCCTACTTAGTGGTTTGATCTAAATTTAGTAGTTACCTAAAACTCTTAGGTATGATTGACACTTTAAAGTATTAGGTTTCCCCTTTAAGAATCTACTACCCCAGTTAATATATGTTGAATTCCTAAAAGCACTTTTATTTTCTTTCTTTGACAAATTAAACTTGGAGGAATTATGATTTAATACAACATGAGGAATTATGGTTTCATACAACATAAATGGAATTAAAGCACTAAAGTGATTGAATTAAACAAATACTATAAATTAAATACGACAAGAAGATGATAAAGAGTTACAAAGAATAAACGCTATAAACATATAATGATAAACATTGCAAATATTTACAACAGATAAACTATGAATAATTACAAGATGGGACTACTTGATAAATTTGAACATGAGCGAATGAAAACGTGGTTACTCGGTAATCCAAGTATGAGCATATGAAAAGCTAGTACTCGATAAATTCAAGCATGAACATTAAAAAATGTGATTACTCAATAAATTTGAACATTAACGTTACCTTAGGAAAATTCGAGAATAGTTTAATTGTTTTAAATCTCAAGAAATTTAGAGAATAATTTAAGCATCCAAGTAAAAAATAGTGTCCAAAGCATGATTGTATAAGTGTCCGAAAAAATAATTGTATCAGTAAAATCGAGTACAACTTCAAAATTTTAAAGACGTTAAACATAATATATAAGCTTAGAAGAAAAGTCATTCAAAAATTATTTAAAAAACGTACGGAAAAGGTCATATGGAAATTCATCTAAGAATTATATAGAATTGATCAAAATTGCCATGATATCCAAAATGTCCTTACAATTGATTAATGCAAAGTTCATCTACCGTTACATTCTATTGTCTTTTTACCTTTTATTAACTCTCCAAGATCATATTTTCCTTTAGGTTCTTATCATCGAACTAGTGAAGGAATTGAGGAAATCCGAAGCCATATTTTGGGGTACACTCTTGGATGTGTGGTAAGGAAATGAGTTATGCCTTGCCTTACCTCTATTTCAACTAAACTTTTGCAATAAATGTTAGAAAGTAAAAAATTGATTTTGATAATAATAATAATAATAATAATAATAATAATAATAATGACATATTTAGTTTTTACAATTGTCCGTAACATAATGATTCTAATTCCTAATTTGTACAACCTACATATTTGGTGTATTTTGTTGAAATGAACTTTAATTTGAACATTCTTTGTGGGTGGTTGTAATCTAGTCTATGGAGAGACTTGTTCTTAGGCTTTCTTTCCCCCACCCCTTTTATTTTGAACATTCTTTGTGTGGTTTTGGTCATGGTCTTTTTGTGGGTGCTTGTCGTCTATTCTATGGAGAGATTGACATGACGTGCTTTTTGTTCCGGTTTTGATTTTGGGATTTCTCATCTTGTGATTTTAGTTTTCTGTCATAATAAACTTGTCGCTTTTCCGCTAACTCTTCTCGAAAAAAGTGACAACTGAATGTTAAGTGTTTAATTCATATTTGATAATACATGGGGTTTGAGGTAAGGTCAACCGTAACTTGGTTATTGCACCAAATTTGATGCATAGAAGGATTGGAAATTATAATAATTAAGAAAATAAATAAATAATGTTAAATGGATATTTTAAGTAAAAAAATAGAAGGTTTAGTAATTATTTTATTTTAAAAAGATTATAATAAGAGACAAAATAGTTTGTTAGTTATTTAATTTAGAAGATTTATTTTATTTAAAGAATTTTGATAAGAGATAAAATAAGTATTTAAAAGATTTATTTTATTTAAAGATTTTTTAAGAGATAAAAAAATTTAAAAATTCTTTTAAGAGATTTATTTTAGTTAATTTTTTTTAAGAGATAAGATTTGATGAATAATATTTCAATTAAGAAAATAATAAACAAATTTCCTACGAGATAAAGTGATTATAAAGGGTATATAAACTAAATTAGATTCTATGAATACAGTAATATAGTAATATCTGTAAACTATTTCTTTGTTTATATTTCCTTAGAAGATTATTGAACTTTTAGGTTGAGAGTTTCACACTAAATTGGTGAGTTAGGTAGTGTTGTAGCACTCAAATTGAAAGCTTTTTAGTGGTTAGAAAGTGAAAAAGGATAACCTGAGTGATTTTGAAACAATTTTGAAGGAAAATATGTAAAAGAGACATATAGTTCAAAGTGAAGGTTAAAGGGTTTAGTTTAAGCATTTGATGTATTCAGGTAAGTGAAGGTAACTTTATTTCTTTCTTGTGAAGTGTTGTGTGATAAATGTACGACTATAGGGGCACTAACTTGTTTTCTTGTTTTCTGGTTTTATTGTTTTTTTGCTTGAATGAGTTGAAAGTTTTGATTTTTTATGATTTCAGGGTTTATTGGAAAACTTGTTTATGTGTTTGTGGGACAAACCCTGTATACGAAGAGGTGTTGTGTGTTTGTGTGAAACCTTGTATGGGAAGGGGTACATTGTGCAATTTGTAAGTCTCTATGTGAGCATTGATGGACCATGTTAGTTTTTGTGTGAGCATGGATGGATTTTGTTAGTATCTCTGTGAGCAGGATTGGATTTTGTCAATCTTTTTGTGAGTAGGAATGGACTTCGTTATTCTTTGTATGAACAGGAGTGGATTTCATAAATCTCTGAGTAGTAGTGAGCACTATAAGTCTCTTTGTAAATTTATGTGAATATAAGTAGACTTTGTAAATTCTTGTGTGAGTATGAATTTTAGCTATGTGTGAGCAACACAACAGGTAACCTTGTTTGTGGAAACAAGTGGATGGAAGCTCTATGTGAGAATAGTTCTGAGTGAACGAAAGGTTGAAACTTTGTGTGAGAGTAACAATTAGTAGTTTCATATGAATAGGGTGTTTGGTAGCTTTGTGTGAGTTGGAAGCTCTATGTGAGAACTGGTGGAGATTCTAAGAGAACTTGTGACTTTGGTAGTTTGAGATCTTATGATGAGACAATGTTTGATATTGTGTGATGTAATTATGATAAAAAAGAACTAAAGGTTGTGTCGTTTACTTTAGCACATGTGTTATATTTGTGTTTTGACTATAATGATCACAATTTATCCCGACCCATAGTAACATAGGTGTTGAGAAAGATGCACACTAGTGATGAAAGTTTTGGATAATTTTTGGGAGTAGTTTCTTTAGTTACTTTCAACATTTTCAAAAAGTAAATCTTTAGTTAACAGTGGAATGTATATTTCTTTTTATTTGATAATAAAATTGTATTTCTTTTTATTTGATAATAAAATTATTTATTGTTTAAGTTTAAATAGTGATATCAAAGTTATAAGTATTATGTTTTCGATATAAGCATTAAAGGAAGAGTTTTAGTATCACCCTAACCAAGTGTTATAGAGGTGCATGAATTCAATCTCATAGGCAGTGATTAGTCTATGATAGTGCATGCGCAGTAGTTCCCAAATAATTATAGTGGTATACTTTAGTTAATTGTTTTATTGAGTTTCAAATTAACATCAATATGACAAATATAATTATCACCCCATAAGTTAATTGACTAACCATGGATTAATATATTACTTTCTCCATATACCTGTACATTCAACATGCATATCACAGTACCTCTCACTCATGCATGCATAATAATCATCAACCTAAAAGATGAAATACGTATTAATAAAAAATCTAAAATTTAAAACTAAAGTTTAAATGTAGAAAGTTCATGTTATTATGAAGTTTTTGTAAGGCCCATCAAAGTTTGATTGGCCATTTCTGCCCTAAAGTTAAGGGCTGCCCTCTTGTGTTTGGGCCTAGAGCTGGCCCAATTGATAAAACCCTTTCAGTTTGCCCTAACCCTCACTTTGCACTCTTGTAGAAGATTCAGCAGCCGTCACTCTCCCTCCTCCCTCACAGAACGCTCTGCTAGGGTTTGCCCTAAGGTCCACTTCGAGCTAGCTCAAATTCAGTTCCTACTCCGCATAAGTACCCCTCCTAGCTTGTATGATTTTCCTTGGCATTATTCCAGTTAAGGCTTCGTATTAAATCCCCCTTGGTTCTGTTTCTCCGCTGTTTTCCAGCTCTTTAGTCGTTCCCAGGACAACAGTGCTAGCTATCGTGTCGCCAAGGCTTCCCTTAACCCTTCCTCCAGGTACGGGAAGTTAGGGTTTCGAGTTTGAGTTGTCCTTAATCTGTTTTTGGGTTGCCTTTGATCTGTTTGAGCCTGCTGGATGTTTGTGTGGATAAATCGCTATTTGTGGTGTGTGGGATATTTCGTATGAGTGAAGGATTTGGAAAATTGTATCTGCTGCAGGTGAATCCAGGGCGAGACCTGGTAATCTCGCCCAGGCGAGTCGGACTCGCCTAAGCGAGTCTGGTGGAGGCTCGCCCAAGCCTTTTTCGCCCAAGGTCGCCCAGGCGGCTAACTCTTTAATTTTGAGCGAGCAGACAACTCGCCCAGGCGAGAGGGGTCTCGCCTAAGCGAGATCTCGCGTTGTTCCTGTTCCTGTTTTGTGCCCTCGCCTAGGCGGAAGGGAGGACTCGCCTGAGCGAGACTGTCTTGCCTGAGCGAGGTGTTGGGCGAGACAGTGTTGTGATTGGATGTTTGTTTATTTCTGGATGATCTGCTTTGGGTGGGTATGAATGTATGATGAGTGATATGTATATAATGGAGTATGTGGTGCATGTAACATGATTCATGAATTATAAATGATGGGTTTGGTATGAAAGTTAGCATGTGAACTAAGTGAGTGGGTCATTGTTAAAGTGGCATGAAAATGTGATGAATTAAAATCCTATGAGCATGGATGGGTTATGATGAGTTGGAATGGGTTGAATCTGGAAATTGAAAGGTAACGACTTTAAAGGTTGATATAATGAGGGTATCTTTGCATGGTGAATATTATTTGATTGTATGATCGTATTTTGTCTGCGTCAGTGCATAATTCCTTGGGGGTCTTTAGGTGAGGCTTTCAGGGTCGCGCTTCAGTGGTCGGGACGTAATTCCATGGCCCCTGGTAGTGGGTGTTCATGGTAGTGCCCCATCTGTATAACCATGTAAGGATTCAAGGTAAGGTTGCATCCTGACACTCTGAGGAGTCAGTTAGTCTCACCTAGAGCGGATTGACTCCTGTGGTGAGAGTAGCAGGAGGCCTGAAATTCATTAAGGGCTAACCTTGTGGTGAGGGAAAATTGATCCATCGTAACACTTGTAACACATAACAGAGGTATCCACCACAAGTGCAAGCATCCGCTGAATCCGACTAGGTTATACGTATCCGGATGAGTCGAGTCGAGTCGTAGTGTATTGAATGAAGAGTCATGACATGCTTGGTTGTATGGATATGGGATGGTGAAAATATAATTGACTGTATGATGAATATGTTATTGGCTCTAGCTTACCCGTTTTGTTGTATGGTTGTATTGTATGTGCTTGTTCTTTCTTGCGATGATCATCAATTTGATTGATGGGAGCAGATGGGCGAGGTTCTCGTGGCCAACAAGGGAATGGTGATTCCGCTGCTTAACCATCTGGACTGGAGTTATTTTCTTCATGTTTTCTTTAGGGCTACGGCCCATGTATCGCTTTATGTATTTCTACCCTACACTCTCTATTAGACTTGTATCTGGTTTCCGTTGGCATCATGGTGCGCCTAGGTTGTAGGAGTTGGGTTAAGGACCCCAAGACTACACTATTGCACTACCGTTTGCGTGACGTTTCCTTTAATTTCGTTTAATAATTAAATGGGACGTTACAGTTTCAAAGGTAGAAAATACACGATTTTGAGTTTTGAAAACTAACCTAAAATTAAAGTTCACTATATATTATTTCTAATAATTTGAATGAAGAGATGATAATGTTTGTTTCTAGATTTTTCTGTTTATGTCAATTGTGTTATTGCTAAGGTCTTGTTTTTATTGTTGAGGATGTTCTTATTGTTTGACGTGGAAAACAAGAAAAACCCGTAATAAATGATGATCGAATTGTGTATTTAATTATTTCAGAAAGTTTTGCAAAGTTTTGTATGTTAAATGCAAATAAACAAAGTTTATATTTGACAAATGCATTGTCAAACAAGTTTTTTAAAGAATTGTGTTTGACAAAAAATCATCATATGCAACTTCAAGTTGACAAACACACTTTCTAAATTACTTTTCAAAGCACGCTTTCTCAAAATTCTCCTTCTTAGATTAGTTACATATAATAACACACAATATAAAAAAATAAAAGTTGAAAGAAATTTACACGGGGTATTTTCATATTCGCATCAAATTCTTAATTAACATGATAAATGTTTACCAAGATAGGTTAATGGTATAAGGTACAAAGCAAGTATTATTTGGATATCAACTTCTAACTAAATCCAAGTATTATTACTAAGCAAGTATTATTTGGACTATCAACTTCTAACTAAGTCCAAGTATTATTTTGGTTCAGTCACTCTTAAACATAGAGTATTCTTTTGAACATAATTCCTCCTGACTAAGATAAAGTATTCTTTAGACAACCTCTCCTAAATAAACAACAAATAATTTTTAGATACAACCTATTCTCACTAAAAACAAAGTATTCTTTGTACACAACCACTCCTGATTAATATTTGAGTCTTTTTTTGGGCACAATTACTTTTAACTAATGCACAACCACTTCTCTTAAGACTTGAGTATTCATTGGACCCAATCTCTTTTGGCTAAACAACTTTATTAAATCTAAGTTTGTGATCTAAAATATAAACGGATTTTCTATCCAAAAGTGGGTAACATCCCGATATGGATATACAAGAAGATAAACACTCTTTTAGGTTGCTATGAATACAAATAATGTTCTTGCTCAAACATTAAAACTTGAGGATCGCTAAAAATTACAAGAGCTTTATCATTCTCGTTGTATTTATATGTGTCAATCTTTCTTTTTCACAAACATGTTCAATAAAGAGTTAAACAAAAGAAGACGCTATAGAGTTGTTGTCCATTCATCTTCTCGGTTTTGTGTTTGACCATGTTCAAGCTCATGTATGAATAAAGTTCACATTTTCAATTTAATTTTACCTTTGTAAATAGGTATTTTCAATTTGTAAAGTAAAATTAAAATTTGAGTTTAAATAGAATAGATGAATAAAAAAAATGGGAATGGTAAAATAGACATGCATAACTAAAGTGGTTATTTTGATGAATTTTAATTTTATTTTTTAAAAACACTCTAAATTATGAAAAGAGATAAAATTCTATGTTTTTGTTATAAAAAATATTTGGATAACAAATTCTTAGTAAATGCCCATTTTTTAAATAAATAAATAAAAATAAAAAATATTGTTATTTTCGTCTCGGGTGAGCTTTGCTAAAAAAAATCAATGCCAATAATATGGAGCGAATATAGGCTTTTTCTTCCTACATCCTGAGTTCTAATTGCATCCCCTAATTTTTAAGATGACATTTTACCTTTCGTAGAGGTCATTTATGAATTACTTGTTTTGAAAATTTTTCTGAACAAACTTTTTTAAATTTCTATAACATGAATTTTAGAACACAATTTTTGGAATAGAATTTCTGGAACAAACTTTCCAAAATACATGAAATGCATTATAGGATGAACTTTGTGTAATAGAATTTTTAGAACAAGCTTTCTGGAATGTATGATACTTTATGGAATGAACTTTCCAAAACAAGTTTTCAGAATAAACTTTCACACATGAAATGTATTCCGCAACGAGCTTTTTGGAACAAACTTCTCTTCTTCCTCCTTTGAAAGTGTGCAATAACAATGGAGAATGAAGATGTCGTTTGAGATAGCAACAGTGATGACAGTAGCAACGGTGATGGTAGCAATGGAAATAACGCAATGCACTAAAAAGAATATTTTAATCTTTCTAATATTAGCATTTAGTGCAAATAGTAATCATGAGGATACATGAAGAAAAAGTCATGAATATAATAACACATTGTTTCCTATTAATATCCATACCTGACACTCAGAATTATGCTTCATCATTGATCATCAACTTTACAGAATGATCAATGATCAGCAAACTTTTCCTCAATTGGCAAATGACACCAATGTATTAAACAAATTATTCTCACTAGAGGGTTTTCAACATAAAAGAAGAAACGATGGGTCTGTTTTCATTGTTTTGGGGAAGGTGTGTCTGGGATTGGAGATGATGATGCAATTGCTTGGTAAACATAAGCACTCAATGAATCCATGATGAGTTGAAATGGAGTTTCTGAGTTACTCAGACTTCTTAGCCAAACTTAATACCACTCCAATGGTAAGACTTGAGGCTACAAAACCAAGAGATGCCTCTGTGGAGACATGAAATCCTGAAGAGTGAATGAGCATATGTGAAAAACCAAGCACAGCAAATTTTGTATAAATTAAGTTGACAAGCAATGTATACTCACCAAAATAGTCCAGGATCATCTTAAACCCAATAAATCCCAGAACAACAGCAATGGAGGGCTAGACAAAACCAAAAATTGGAAATCAATAACAAGGATAGAAGTATAAGTAAACAGAAGCATTGTAAGATACCACAACAATGAATATGCAGCATGCATTATCCTATGTAAGGAGACAATGAAATTCTAGGTAGCAGATTGTCCTGAGCTTAAATTCTGTTGGGACGCCCTTCTATGAACTTGAGAGTAAAATACTAGATTAATAGATATATGACATAGATGTTACAAACCAATCATAATTCGTTTCAAGACTTATTACATTGAACAAACTACTAAGAGTCATAATTTAGAGTTAAAACCGATTATCACGTAAACCTTTGAATCAAAACCTTTGACAGAACAACCACGAATTAAAGATTCTCAATGATGTAGCAAACGGACAACCAACAATTTTGGTTTCTGAAAAGGAATTCAATGAGCAATGTGCAACCAAAAAAAAAATTAGCCCGCATCGGGTGTACAAGAAAGTGTTTAGTATCCTGCAAATGCATTGCTAAATGTGCAAAGTACATGAGCCCAAAAGTACATTGGAAATGATATCAGAACCATAGTTCAAGTTCCAAAACTATACACATGGTGACGTTAAATGATAGACATGTAAACGGAAAAAAAGTTATGCAGCAGCCAAGGTATATCAAAACAGACAAAGTCAATATTTACCTGTAAGTATTTCAACTCAGACATACCCTCCGATATTACTAAGTAAAGCGACCTTAAACCTACATATGACAGATAGCAGTGGTTTAAATACAAATCAACTTATGAGAAAAAGCACCCATAATTGTTAGATAGATACACATGTGATGAGATTATGACAAGAACAACTATTTTGCCTCTGTGCGCTCCACAGGACAGTGAAGTACGAAAATATAATGGACAAGATATTTTCACAACTAAATTTTAATAACTTTCTCTTATAATTTGAGATGATATCTTTTAAGTGGTTTTAGAATATAGAAAAATGGAAAGCTGCTTAGAAAATGACACCTCAGATTGCAAGAGAAAATTGTCAAAATTTAGTTGTTAAAAAATTATTTTTCAAATATAATATAGTTAGATAAGAAGAGTTTATGTGCAACAAATTCTTAGTTATAAAATTATATATTACAGTATGTTGCCCAATAAAATAGATGAACTACCCTTTAAATCTTGAACTGTAGTTTGTAAAGGAATACAAATCCCAATTCCAAAACATTATAGAAAACAAATTCAGACATACATGAGGGGAATGTAAGCAACGAGAACATACCCAAAATGGCAAAAAGATTAGAAGTAAAGACTATAAATGGATCCCGCGTTACACCAAATACTGCAGGTATTGAGTCAACCTAAACAAAAACTGAGTTAGCATTCCAATGCAAACTTAACTAGACATTCCATATGAAATAGATGGATGAGAAAAACTTACTGCAAATGCAATGTCACTGAGCTCAATAACAGCTACCGTAATAAGCAACGGGGTGGCCTGCCCAAAATGTTTGATCCCTGTTAGAAATCAAGTTCAAATTAATTTAATTCATAAAAAATATTTTTTACTGAAATAAAAGGAACAACGATGATGTAGTAAAAAGTTCAATGTAATCATGTTGAGAAAAAAAATAACAATTTATCAAAATAAAGATGATTAGTAATTTACAACTTACTTTCCACACCCCACCAAGATTTGTTATGAATCGATCTCCATCATAGTACGCTGCAACAATTTTTCCAGAAGTATGATTTTAGATGATAAAGATAACAAGATAAATAAACTTGAATCAGTGCAGACAATGGCATGCCAAGTGAAAAAGCAATGTTCTCAATTGTAGATTGTGGAAAATGGCAGAAAGTCAATAATCTGCAACATCATATTGCGGAAGTCACAAAACAGTTCTCAAAAAGTCCAATTGGCTTAAGATTTGTCAGTGATGACAAGACGATGCAGCACACCACAACCACAAAAATGATAGTAGTTGCAATAGCAGACAAAGGATCAACCCAATCTAATAAAATACTCCAGGTTATACTAGAAGGAAGCTACAATAGAATATACCTTTCTTCACAATTCCATGACACAGTACTTGTGAAATCAAAATTACTGTTTGCATTTACCCAACAACATGAGTTGCACTTATAAGGACATACATGCAGACAATTCCATAAGAAAAGAAAAAACTAAAGTTTTCTGAACCATTGGCAAATTAAACTTTGACTCAGCCATTTCTACTAAAACATCCATTTTGGATTTTAGCTGAGTCAGATTAAGCTTTTCACCAATTCTTGTGATTGTTTTAAAATGTAAGAATAAAAATTCAATTTCAGCATACCCAAGAAATCAGCATTGAATTCTCGAACTAGGAGAGGAATAAGTACATCATGATCAGAGAACATTACTTGTTACAGGGATAAATTTCTGGCACGTCTTCACCACATAGTTATCTGATAAGTCAGATTCATCTTCTTCACTGGAAAACAACTATTCACAAAACAATAAACATGCTGTGAATAAAACCAGTCTATAGAATTGAAAATACCACAAGAAGTATGAACCTCTTAAAAATATTATATTGCTAGAGATAAAAATACTCTGGTGATTCCATCTAAAAGTTTAATATTTTAGATGATTTGTTTGTGATCCCCATGATTCCCATTCCTTCATAATTAAACTGAATTTTAGAAGTAATTATAAATTGGGAATATTCTTTAATCGTTGCATAATATCAATATTCATGTCCTTTTGTCTAATATCCTAAGCTATTAAGGATCATGTTTCCTTGACAAACACGGATGGGTCCATGACTCATTGAGAAGCAATGGAGGACCTTCCAAGGAGAGTTACTAGAAGCATGACTAGAGGGGAAGCCTCTAACCATTCTTTTTTGTCCTTATTTTCTATTACTTTATGTTGACTTTTCCTAAGTTGACTTCACTTTGGTTGACTTATTAACCATAGTTGAGTTAACTTAAGTTGACATGTTGACTCTTTTACTTGTTTGTTTTGTACGTTAAGCTTATGCTATATAGGAGGAAGATTGTACTACTTGGAGTGGAGGAGAGCCTTGGTCTTGGAACCAATCATGGCATGGCATGGAGTGAGTAGTGGAGAGCAAGGTTGACCTTCTAGAAGAAGGTCAAGGCCACACATTTGGAAGGCTTGGAGACCAAGCTAGGGTTGTCTCCTTTTTCAAGACACCTCCTTTAGACCTAGTTTCTCGTAGCCTTAGGTTTAGTGTTATTGCACCTTTATCTTGAACTTTATTGTTTTGCAAATAGGCCCTTTTCCATACCTATAAGAAGGGCTGTCTTAAACTTTTGAAAGGGTTGAACATTTTGAAGATATACACTTATATTTGACCACTTTGTGAGAAGCTTTTCTAGGAGTGTCTTCTTTCTCTGTCTTAAGTTGAGAATAGCTCTCAAGTGGCAGCATACACCACTAATCTTGAGTATGGTGAGCCTTGTGCCCCTTAAGTGGCGTGCCATCACCATTGAGCTCCCCTCCCCTCTTCTTGTCTTCTGTCTTTTACCAAATTTCTTCTATTTTGGTTACTTGCATGTCATTTTCTGTTCGGCCATTTATATTTCCTTATGTTCTTGTTTTTGTTTCTTGAATCAAGTGACCTTCTCTTCTTCTCTTGAGCTCCTTGAATTGAACCTTCACATCTCGATAACATTTTTATCTTAATGTCTAGTGAGAATATTCATTGAGCTTTCTTAATCACCACAACACCATATTTGCTAATTCTTAAAACGGGTCTTTATCAAACATGAACATGGATGGTGTTATAAGGGATCGATATATGGGATCTAAATTTCAAATACTGTGAACATCACCTTAAATGAGGAGTAGAGTAATATTGCGGCCAAGAGAAGGTTGACTTCTTCAAATCTCTAATTTCATGATAAATGAACAAGATGATCAGCAACAAGTATGAAAGTCACTGAAAATAGTTAAATACGGAAAATATATCCATCATGAAACACACCTGAAGGGTGGCTGTTCCAATAAGTATTAATGTCAGACGAAAGACAACTGCTCCAGCAATACCATAGGAGAGCACACGATTCTGTCAGTTCAATAGGTAAAGGAAAAATGACCAATTATTTATTTTTATAGTAACATTAAAATTTCATAATCCGAGAACCATTAAAACAAGAAGTTGAAATTGCTCATAGTTTACGCTCGACAAGTCCTATACATCACCTGATATGTAACCGGCACTTTGAAGTAATTGAATATCAGAACAAAGACAAAGAGATTATCTACAGAAAGACTTTGCTCCAATATGTACCTAAGAAATACATAAAAGTCAATGGCCATCTTTCCAGTAAGTACATGACTCAGGAAAGTGAAAACACACCAGAGAGAGAAAAGAAGTGGTGCCAGCAAGGTTCAAACTATAGAGTTAGAGTTCATAAATACCAAAATAAGCATCCAATGTACTATAACTTCAAACATCGGTGTTTGATCAATCTCTAGAATATATACTACTCAGAGGGCATATATATAGAGGAACAGGAGAAACATATTGAAAAGAGAGAGGGAGAGAGAGATGAAGGCATCTGAAACACCCTATATGATAAGTAATCTTCAAGAAACTTTGCATAATATCAAACTTTGACTCATCCAGAACCTCAATTACTCGAGCACTGTAAAATTGGACCAACTTTCTAGTTGATAACGAAATTAAATTATTCTGCGTACCCAGCAAAGAATTCCGATGATTTCTCAAAACCTTCTTTAAAACCCAAACCAACACCAAATGCCACCGCAGCGCCGACCTACAAGAAATTTTACACAACTAATGTAATTTCAATTCTAAACAACAAGAGAAATTGTAAAAGAAATAAGTAAAGACATAGTAGAGGTGTGCCCACCCATAAGGCTACATTTCTAATGGAGGAATTGTAATCTTCATTCGCTAGAGATTCCTGAATAGGAGATTTGTCAATGTTGCCAATGTCATCCTTTGGTTGAGCACTAATCCTCTTTACCTCTGAAAATTCATACGACTAACACTTACAATTATTTAGAGAGAGAGAAATTATATATTATATATATAATACACGGATCAGAAATGAATAGTTTAGCCTCGAACTTCAACATGGGAGTATAACTACAACAAAACTGGATTTCTATACATAATTTGAAGTGAACAAGGGCATGCTTGATTCCCTGTTCCTTTTGTGGTTTTAAAAGCTGTTTTCCAAACTATTATTCAAAATCTATTAAATTTTGAAAATCATCATGGAAACAAATGCTTTAAACACCAAAACACGGTGATGCTTCCTCATCTCCAAACTATTATATGGGCAGTATTCTTTACTAGCATTTCGAAAACTAAAACCAAATAGAAATCAAACACACCCCAAATTTTTTAATAAGGTGAATATAAGAAGAAGCAAACAAAGCAAACAAATTTCCTTGTTCTGAATGATGGGGTCATCACCTGAGGCATAATTGTCTTGCCCAATTCGTCTTGAGATTAAAAGGGGAGCAGGGTGAGGAGGTCGATGATGGTACACTGCCACACAAAAAGAAAACCCCGAATGATATGAGTGACACGTTTGGGTTTGAGGTAAGAGAAAAGAGAGAAAGAGAGAGTAGCAGCAGACCTGAACAAAAGGAAGAGATGGGATGGTGAAGTGCATGAGCAGAGTGTGAAAGCCTGCGAATGTAATCCAACTTCAATGGAATTCGGACGCCGTTGTGAGCAACAGAGGCCAATCTCATATCTTTGGGGTTGGGTTTGGGTCACTTCTTGGTGGGTTCAACACAAGTTTCCACACAACACAACAATGAAACCAAAGTTGGAGAGAGAGAGAGGGAGAGAGAGAGAGAGAGAGAAAGAGAGAGAGGGAGAGAGAGAAGGAATCTAGGGAGGAATCTCTGGTGTGGTGCTCTTCTCCCACAGCTTTGTTTCGACCAGAATTGTGAAAGGGATAAGTTATTGTTTCTGTCTCGTTTGTGTAGTGTTTGTGTTTCGATGAAGTGTGGTCACCGCTTTGTTTTAACAAAGATCTACAAATATTATTGTGTAATATTTTAAGAAAGTTCATGATAGAGGAAAATTAAATAATTATTAAGAAGGTTACCATTTACTTTAAGTAGGTAACTAATTACAGAAGAAAATATAAATTTTAGCTTATTTCAAAGTTCATTATTCGTGTGCCGTAAAACAAATAAAAATGCTTTTTTACATGTAAAAGAAAGTGAAAAGTGCTTGGTTACCTAAAATGTGAAATTCATTATGGTTTTATAAGAGTCAAAGTCAATAGAAAAATGATTTTTAGATTAATTGTTCTTACAAATAAAAAATAAATATATGTTTATTTTCTTTTATAGTATACCTTTTCTTGAGTTTATTAATTCACTTTAAAGGAAAACAGAATAAAATTTTGTGTCGTTGACTTTTTTTTATTTATTCCGAATATTGAGTCATAGTCCTATGACGAAAAATCAAATATATTTGAGTTTTGAAATTTGACTATTTAGTTGTTTGTTTTTATTAATGTATTTGTTTTTGTATGAAACCGAGTGATCTCAAGAATTTTGTGTTGATCCTCCTTCCGCTCCTCTCTGGATTCTTCTTAAGACTGCTTGCTGCATGAACTCTAGAGGTGGAGATGGAGTGACGCTTAAGTTAAATAGTGAGTTAATATGAGATGTATGTAAGAAAGTGAGAAAAGCATACCTATACCTCTCTGTAGTCGCTTGACCCTAATTTATATTATTCATTCCGCAATCTTATCATTATTATTCGCGGACCGTTTTTATTCCCTTCATCAATGCTGATATGCTCTATTAACAACATACCATAACTGTCAAGGATCAATTCTTTCCTTTCCAACTGAGATTACGCATGCCTGGTTTATAGTAAATGATTACAACTGTTGTACCACACCTAGACAAACTCGACCAAATAAGTAAACAATGCATATACTAAGGTAGCCAAGTACTCAGCTTAGGCCGAGTCAGCCTAACTTGTACCAGTTCTAACCTAAACATCTAGAGGAACAACCTGCACCTCATATAACCAACATAAGCCGCCAAGGTAAGTAGCCGGCCTAGGCCGGCTACTCCAGCAGACCCGGTAAGATTAAAGCCTAGGCTGACCACTCCAATAAACTCAGTATAATGAAAACCCCCAGCGTTCAATAAATCCTAAGGGCCTGGGCTAGGGCCCAGGCCCACATACAGTCAAAGCCCAAGCCAAGGCCCGACCCATAGAATAACCAAACATAATTAATGCTCTATAAATAGACGTGGACCCCAATAATTAAACGTACGCATTCATTAATCACATATTTGACCTTCTGAGAGCTTTGACTTACTCGAGCTTCGAAGTCTCTTCTGCAGGTAACCCCTCCTGGGTTCAAGCTGACATGTACCAACCGGGAAGAGGCCAACTGAGGAGATAACGAACTACATGGTAAGGTGACGCTTGTGCCTAACTCATCTTATTTGTTCTCTGCAGGAACAATTGGCGCCCACCGTGGGGCACGAGACGAACACCTTTAGTACCCGCTTTTCTCTGAAGATGGTTTCAACCCATAGCAAAGCTGGAGTGAACAAGCAGGCGGATGCTGGTCCCTCAGAACCTGCTGGCATCACCCCTGACCTGGCCGCCATCCTAGACGGCCAAGCGAAGATGCAACAAGAGCTACAGATTTGAAGAAACGCAGCGCCTAACGAGATGGAGGCGCTACGACAAGAGAACTCTCGCCTTAGGCGAAAGATCGAAGCTGATCCCAACCTGAAGGGAAAAGCCAAGGAAGCCTCTGAAGCTGCAAGGTCCCCGACCTTCCAACCCACAGAGGAAGAAAGCGAATATAACCTCACTCCTCATACCTTCACCACCACTCAACAAACACCCATGCCCTCCACCCATCCCAATCACTTCCCATCTGCTCAACCAGGGCTTACCGCACCCCCAACCCCTGCCGCTACCCTCCCTACCACCCAGATCCCCTACAACATACCCACCACCCTACACACCACACATGTTCCACCATACAACCCACAATACCTTCCAACAACCCACATCCCCCCTCACAAC
>Ga0214544_1007498_pt1 | contig 19086 bp, 6 predicted proteins | sample CNSS3metaG_FD_160074 | JGI IMG/M metagenome (GOLD analysis project Ga0214544, IMG submission 160074) | Root nodule microbial communities from cowpea collected in UCLA plant growth center, Los Angeles, California, USA - CNSS3 | ecosystem: Host-associated > Plants > Roots > Nodule | place: USA... | reverse complement strand
ATAAATATACTTTTATTTTGTTTATTAAATTAATAACATTACAATATCATCAATTATTAATATAATTCAAAAAATGCGTACACACAGGCGCGATAGCGCCTGTGTTTACACTAGTAATATATAAAGAAGATTTCCTTTTTTGTGTCCAAATTTCATAATGCCAATTTTACCCTTTATAATATAATTATTTATTAAGTTTTTTTAAAATTAACTATTATTTTTACCTATTTTCTATAAAACTGTTTATCTTTTTTTTTATTCATTAACAATTAATCTCTCTATTCATTTTACTTTATTTTTAACTTAATAACATTACGTTATTATCACCTACTAACATATTATCATTCATACTTAAAAGATTCGTACATATAGACACGATAACACATGTATGCTAGTAATAATAATGATAATAATATATTTAAAAAGAAGAGCAACAGCATGTGAAACATGTAAAAGAAAAGATAAGTCATGACTGGTGCAAGCACACGAACCTATCTTCACTTAATCTGATAGTTGAATAAAAGTATGTATTTTGTTATATCAATAATATCTATACTGAGTTTCATATAAAAGAACAATGTAAAGTATTAATATGCACATGTAAATATTTTTATTATGCACCGTATAAATATGAGTCCGATATTTTTTTTAATTCTTTTGTGTTGTTCTCTGCTATGTTGAATATTAAAAATATATTCTTTTAATATTTTAAATATAATTTTAATATATTTTAAAATTTTAAAATTGATGATCATCCGTATATTGTAAGGGCATAGCAGAACAACATAAAAGAAATTAATAAAAAATTCAAACTCGTTTAAATATCCTGATATTATAACAAAGTTAAATTTGATATAATTTTTTTTTAAACGTGCAGGATGAATAAATAGTTGGCAGAAAGTTACAGAGATAAAGATGGTGATTGTTGCGGGGTTTTGTTTGCTAGTAAAATGTATTTGTCACAGTCCATTTGTCTCTTGTTTTCATCATCATCATCTTCTCTCTGTTTTAAATGTTAGGTCTAACTATCCACCAACACGAGCACCTTGCCAAAATTTGCAAACTTTTCTCTCTCTCTCTTACTCAAAACAACCAAGGAAAAGCTTGCATTATAAAATGCAAAATTGATATCGTCCTTTTGCTTTAACTTACCAGATTAAAAAAATAGGTTATGCTATCTTAAGTAATTTTAATAATTATAATTGTAACTTATGTTTACCTAGAATAGATATATACTTTGTTATCTCTATAATATATTTAATATATATATATATATATATATATATATATATATATATATATATATATTTGTTCCGGTCAAGATAAGATTTTATTAATCAAAACATCTAATATGTCTTTTTCTTTTTTTTTTCTAAACCCTAAACCATAAATAACTCTTATATTTGATTTTCTTGACCTTTGAGCTTCCCTTTTTCTTTATTCATTCTCTTACATCTTATTTGTTGGGATCACAAATACACACAAAGTAAAATAACAAGAATACAAAAAATTTACGTGGTTCGGCCAAAATACCTACCTCTACAATGAATGCATTAGGTGTTATTTTTGATTGATGAATTAGTTTTAAAATTGCATGAGTATTTATGAAAAATATATCGAGTAAACGGGTCAAGCCCAATAAACCCTTCAGACTCCACATACTCAACAATCTCCCACTTGAAGGTTGATCACATCAACTGCACTCCAAAGTAAATCTAGTAATCCTCAAAATTGTAAAACCTCCAAACTAGTGTGATGCCTTCTCAACAATTAACCATGAAGGCTCGTTGAAGTTATGCAAAGCTTCAACTTCTCAATAGTAACCACCTTGGTTAAAAAATATGCAAGATTCTTTGACCTACGGATCTTCTCCAAGAACAAAGTACTATCACTAATTAACCCTCTAATGAAATGGTATCTCAACTAGATGTGCTTTGACTTTGCATGGAACATAGGATTTTTAGCAAGATGAATGACACACTGACTATCAACATAGATAGCATTGTCACACTACTCCTTACCCAACTCCTAAAGAAAATTCTTCAACCAAATCATTTCCTTACATGATTTATATCTAGCCACGAGACATAAGTTTGCTTCTTCATTTCCATCTTGAGATGAACTACTTGTTGAATCATCATTATCTTCTCATGCAATGTAAGCACATCTTTCCTTGGGCTTGTTCTCCTTTCTCTTGTTAACATATTTCTCTTTTCCTTGATTAATGTTTGCACATTCAATTTGTATATATGTCCTTGCTTACCACAATTATAACAAGAGAAACTATGAGTGTTATTTGAATCATTATATTTAGATTTGCCTTTCTTTTGGTTACCTTTGTAACCTTTCCTTTTGAGATACGTTTTAAACCTTTTAACAGTAAATTCCAATTCTCATTTTCACATGATTCAGCCACCTCTTCCTTGTTTTTATCACTCTTTTTGGTGCTAGACTTCAAGGTTATGTTCTTCACCTTTTTTCTCATTTGACTCTTGCTCATTTAGCCTATTCATTTCCATCTCATGCTCTTTTAACTTTCCAAACAGTGCAACAATAGTCATAGTGGATAAATTCCTTGATTCTGAGATGGTTGTGACTTTGGGTTGCTAACTTCTATCAAGACATTTTGAAACTTTGATATTTAGCTCATCTTTGTCAAAATCTTTTCCCTAACCTATGAGGTGGTTGACAATGTGTTTGAACCTCTTTTGAACTTCCGCAATTGATTCATGTTGTTGCATCTTGGAAAACTCATATTTTTGTATCAAAACATGGTTCCTAACTCTCTTCACATCATTAGTTTCCTCATGTGTGACTTTAAGTATATCCTAATATCCTTTGCACTTTTATATTGAGAAACTCTAAAGAACTTGTCAATGTTCAATGAAGAGGTTAGGATGTTGTTTCTTGTACAGTCCTATTGAGAAAGCTTTCTTTCTTCCTCTGTCCAAAGATTCCATGGCTTGCCACGCTACTTATTATCCATAACATGTTTAGGAATGAATGGTCCATTCATAATTGCATTCCAAATTCATTTTTCAATTGGTTCAATGAAAATTTTAATTCAAATTTTCCAAAATTGATAGTTAATGCCACTAAACATAGGATGTCTGTGTATAGAAGTACCTTCTCCAAAAGGAAGTTATTTTTAACCATTTTTCAGAAAAAGAAAAACATTTAGGATCAAACTTGAATACTTTTCAAGAACCTAACTATAATACCACTTGTAGGTTTAAAATGACTTTCTTAGCCAAGAATATGGGGTTGAATTGGTTGAGTACTTAAGAATATGCTCAATTAAAACTTATTAAAACACCTTCAGTTTGAAATAAAATGACTAACAAATCAGAAGTTAATTGCTGCAGGACCATATATTTTAGTCAATTGAAAAACAGAAACAACAGATTGATTTGTTCATACAGTATGATTTAACATATTGAAATATAAAATCAACATAGTGATATTCTAGTAAATTCTGCATAAGAACACAAATCACAATAATCACTCAAACAGCATGTATTACCATACAAGATTGTTTTCAATTGATATATTAAACTTAGTTGCATCACCATATTACATCAAATCACACAAAAACCTTACAAAGATTGATTAAATAAGTTTTCTTGAAGATTAAATGAAGAACAAGGTAAGGAGGAGAGAACCACACAATTATTTTTATATTGGTTCTCTCAAATATGAGCTACATCAAGTTTATCAGGACAACATGAGCATAACAATGCACTATATCAAAAGAATTACACAATTTCACAAAGATTACACTTTTCAATTAAACAAAAACACTAATATTCTTGAATCCCACAAGAATCTCAACCGCTGCAAAACTAGCAAGATCCCACTTACAAACCTAGAACCACACCAAGAAAGACCCAAAAGCGCAAGAATAACGAAAACTTGGTGGTTCTCCCTAGCCAACCAAAATATGTCCATCAATGCTTCAAAACCAAGCAAAAATTTACTCCAAGATTCAAAAATCTTTACTCACAAGTTGCACACTCTGTAATCTAGAGAGAGTGTTTTCCAAATTGGTTTCATTGTTATACCGCTCTAAAATCACAAAAGTTGCTCCATTCTCTGAAAGCCCAGTTATTATAGTTTGCACATAACTGAATTCAACAGGTTGATTTGTTTGTACAATCTATTACTTTCACTTAAGTAAGTGAAATCATTTGATTGCATAACAATTCAACTGATTGAATACATTCATACCAAAACTATATGCAACAAGCCTTTTAACCTATTAAAACCATTTTTATCATATTTAAAAGGACAAACACAAGAAAAAATACATCTACATTATGTCATACAGTCTACGAATTGAGTCCAAACTTCAAGCTTTGTGATCTTCACATCGATTTCAGATTCGATACACCCCAAGCTTGATTAACAACGAATCACTTCAATTCTTCATTAAGTCTTCATCAATCACACATGATTACATGTACTGGCTTCATCAAATCCATGCACTAAGGTCACTTATGCTAACACTATGTTATGGAGAGATGGTATAAAAAATGACTGTGTATTGAAAATGGTATAGGAATTTATGTTGTCATATGTGGAGGACTTTGTTCTTAAGATTTGATTATGCAGAGTGGGATGTTGTTTGACATGTGTAGAACCTCTGAGTTTAATTCAATACACTAAGTCTTCTGAAAATAAAGTTAAGCGAACTAGTTTATTTGAACTATAATGTATTGTGATGTGAGCATAAGCCAAGTGGGTTGATAGATTTATATACTTGGATTTGATTGGTTATGTTGTATGATGCTCATATATGTATATAAATATAACATGTTTCATAAACCAACTAGCTTACCCTATTTTATTTCTATGATTGTGATATTTGTCTATTATGATCGTGTGTTACACAAGAGTAAGGGATGGTATAGGTTGGGATGTGCAACGATAAGGTGTGTTGATGTTGTGGTAGAGGATATAAATGTATATAATATGTTTTGAAAATCGTCAAATATATATATATATATATATATATATATATATATATATATATATATATATATATATTGCCTGCTATTACAAAACTGATGAAATAATTAGTAGTATTATAACTACTAATTAGAATCACTACAATAACATGCTTTAAAAAAAATAAAATAGTAATATTTTGTATTGTATTATATATTACAATTCCTTTATTTTATTCAAGAATTGCATATTGGGCGTGAAATATCATTTGTTGAAATAATGTAAGACCCTAGAAATTTAAATAATTAAATAAATAATTATTTAATAAATGCGGGTAGTAGGAGTCTTTATGGCATTTAATGTGGTTTGTTATGAAGTGGAAAAGTACTAGCTCAAATGTTTGAGAGTACTTGATTGTGTGAGAGGATTTGAGTTTAAGTCCTATGTATGTCATTTATATGTTATTTTAATAAGTATATTATTTTAATGTTATGTTTGAACGTGAGTAGTGATAATGTAATCCTAAAATTATAGGAATTACCATGAAACATGAATTGTTTGAATTGGTTGTGCACTTGTTTTGTGCTTGAATGGTTGTGGGTTCAAACCTTGTTAAGAACGAATTAAACTTTCTTTTTGCCAAATTTTCTTTTGGCAAGAATATGAAAGGGCAGAGAAACCCTAGCTACAAGAAGGGCAACCTAGAAAGGCTGGGAAGGCAGCCAATAATGGTCTTTGAATGGCCATTAACACCTAATTCAAAGCCATTTTCGTTTTCCCTAGCATTAACAAGCTTTAAGGCTTAGTTAATGGTCTAATTAGTGTAGTTTTTGGAGAAGAAAGAGAGAAAACGTGAAAGGGTAGAGGACAAACGAAATTGGCAGGGAGTTTGAAGGTGATTTTTAGTTGAATTGATCAAAGCATCAAGTGCATTCGGAGAAGGCCAATGCTAGACTAGTGGTGGCACAAGAGAAGTCTCAATTCTTTCAAGTGAGTAAGAATTATCCAGGTAAGGGAAGTTACTTCTTGTGTTTTAATCGCGTATGAATGATTATGCCTTGCCATGATATGATTGCATGGATTTCCCTTTTTCTTTTAAGCTGTTTACGTAAGTTTCTGGGTTTCTACCCAGAAACCGCTTGGCGGGCATGAGGATGCCGCCAGGCGACGCATCAGTAGTGGCCCAGTTACTGGGTTCTGGTATGAACCGTCTGGTAGACCATGAATTTCCGCCAAGCGATGAAAAGCTATTCTTGGTTGTTTGTGTTTTTTTATGCAGGAGTCCTTGTGACTTCTGGAATTTACTGTTGGAAATTTTATGTAATGACAAAATGTTATCAATTGAGTGAAACCTTGACTATATAATAACTTGTTTGGTAATGGCAATTGGGTGATCATGGAATTGAGAGAGGGGCTGAAAGAGGACAATTAGGAAATAGATTCCAACATCCAATTATTATTTAATCGTGGCATCACTTATGCCTTTATATTTCTGGGATTGCATATAAATTCAACCTATTGTATGACAAGACGAGATGGCAAGGAAGCAAGGGATATTCGTACAACGAATAAACTGGGAATTTTCCAAGAATTTGATACGCCGCTTGGTGGCACGTGTTCTGCCGCCATGCGATAGCTAGAATTTTCCAACTTGACAGTATTGGTAGTACATGGAATCATGATTTGGGTATTAGTCTGTGATGCGAAATTTGGAAGAACGGGAATATTATGCTTAAGTCTTAATAAACCAAGATGTAGAAACGAAAAGTGTATGAAATTGATGGTCATATTAGGATATGTGAGAGGTAATATGGATATGGAATTTAAAACAGAACAAAGGCTAATGGTAATTGGGATTGTAGGAACTGGGAGGATAAGATTTTAGTGGGATATATATTTGAAGACGTTGGAAGATTGTAATGTGGTAGGTTAAGGAATTCACTATGAATTGTGTAACTTAATTGGGAGGTAATTAAGTGAAAAGTGTGGGAATCATTGTAATGTAGTGGAAGTAGGCTGTCTAATTGTAAGGTATTGGATTGGTAGCCTTTCCATAAGCTTGATTGAGTTGTTATGCAATGATACAGTACTCGGTAAAAATTATAGGTCTTGAATAAAGGGATTGACGGTTATGAATTATAGGCACTTGAATCATATAAGGATGGCGGATTACCAAGAATTTAACCTGGATTGACAAGTGTATATATGGGTTTTTGGGAAGTACATTAGATTATAAGTTCAATCTATTTTAGGTGCTAAAACCAGTTGAGTTTTGCTACTGGTATAGCGCCTAGCGGCACGGGTGTGATTGTTAGGTGATAAGAGCAGTAGGGATGTTCCTGCAACGTGTGGCGCCTAGCGGCAATGTGTGCTCCGCCAGGTGATAGACCATGAAACAATGGGTTTGGGAAAGGTCTAGCACTTGGCGGCAATGGTGTTCCACTAGGCAGTCTGCACATGAATTTCGCCTGGCGACGCTTAGGTTGCGCCAGGTGATAGTGCTGCAGGCAGTGGCTTGCGTGTATTGCTTGTACGCATTAATGCGAGACTTGGATCAGGAGATGTTGTGCCATGGGCAGGTAGGTTCATGGATGGTGGTGAACACATGATGATATGAGCGGGGAGGTTCATATCCTGTTACTCTCGTGTGGGGATACGAGCGGGTAGGTTCGTATGTTTCGTGCTAACACTTGAGAGATGCTGCGAGTGAGGAGGTTCGTAGCTGGTGGATCACGTGTGTTGGACTATGGACGGGTAGGTCCGTAGATTAGGACTACGAGCGGAGAGGTTTGTAGAGCAGGACTACGAGCGGAGAGGTTTGTAGAGCAGGACTACGAGCGAGGAGGTTCGTAGAGGCAAGACCACGAGCAGGCATGTTCGTGTGAGCATCATAAATCCTAAGTCCATGGCTAACCTTTTTGTGTGAAGTAAAGGTTGAAAAGCCTTGGGGTACTAAGGTCTTGGCCAAGAAGTAACTAGAATAATATAGCTAGGTGTGTTTTGATATTATTAAATGATGTGTTAATTAATTTATGAGCTCACCCTTTCTGTTTGTGTTTAGCGATGATCATGTGATTTGTCACACGGGAACAAATGATATTCCAGATGATACTGTTGACGCATAGCTACAGAGAGAGGGATAACAGGGAACCTTTGACTAGAGATTTTATTTATGTTTTATTTTTTTATGCAATCGCTATTTTGGAACTTGTAATAACATTATTACTCTAGTTTCATTTAAATTATGGCGCATTGAATAATGTTTTAAATCTTCCCGCGTTTGGGAATAATAAAATTATGAGATTTCTCTTTAAAGTATTATTTATTTATTTTAATTAAGTAATTTTCAGTAGGGATGTTACAAATAACATGTATAATCACAATAAAAAATTATATAAAAATCATAAGAAAGGTCACTTATGAAGAAATTATAATGAGTGTAATATATATACATATATAAAGTATGATTTCAAACAAATTAATTCGTATAAAATAAAATCTCTTTGATTTATTTAAATTTTTTGTTAGTCTAAAAAAAGTTGCTTCAATGACGATAAAACACACTCATATTACACAGGTTATTTTTAACATAAATATCAATTAAAGGTCATTATATTACTTAAAGAAGTAATTATTGTTTGAGTGGTACTCATTATTAAAACAAAGTTAACTAGCTTCATCTTATTCAAGCTACATTTTTGTCGTTTTAGCAATATGATATACCATTTGAGCATTACACAAATGCTTGAGTGATGTGTCTTTGGAGTAGAGAGAATTACTTTGATCTCATCCTCACTTAAACTATAACAAGTCAATTGAGCAACAACTCATATCACTTAAGCGACATAAATAGTATTTAGGCAATATGACTCTTTGTTCATATTAAAATAATTTCCAAACCTCACCATTACATCAACTTTTCATCGCTTAAGTGATTTGGTTTCACTTTAACTGTAGGAATTTTAAAGGATAGAGAATATATGTGACACCTTTTTCGCTCAAACTCCAAGCCACAACTTGAGCGAGGTGAACTATTGCTTGAGTGACAACCTTGAGCAATAGTATCATGCACCTAAGTTAAAGGACATCACTTGAGTGACAACTCAACACTCAAGTGTCATATGTTAAATCAAACAAAATGACATATTCACAAATAAGTTTTCTTAAACTATATCTAATGATTTAATCTACTCTAAAAAGTTTTAAATGTTTTTTTACACTCTTATGTTATGCAACATTTGTTGGCAGTATCTCAAATATGCAGGATAATATAAAATATTCACGTTAAATCAATTGTTTCCATAAAGATGGTACATTTAGTCAATCAATTTTTAGAACTATTGGATGAATTTTGATATCGTAATCCTACAAAATTTGCAACAATTTATTATAGCAATTAATCTATGATGGACAAAGCTCTATAAATTTCACACATGCTTTGTTGTTTGGGTCATCAAATTTTTTTTCTTTTAAAGTATACTTACCATTAGAGTTTGTGAGAGTGAGGGTTTCAAACTAAAAAACATATTAAAGGATTCTCGTTGCAATGACAATGGTTGGGTGTTAGTACTTATTCCTTTTTCTGTATTAGTTTTACCATTTGGTATTAAAACAAGGTTAAATACATTTACCTTGTTTTGAATCTGTTGCAGTTATCCTTTTGGATTCTTTATTTGTGTTTTTCTTTGTGTTTAATGTCAAACCTAATATTGTCGGTGTTGGAGGTGTCGCCGTTTATGAGGTGACACTAACCCATTGTTTGGCGTTGCAGTTATGGGTATAAAGGGTCTCAGAGCATCAATACTACGACCCTTCGAGACTTTGTCGGAATCGTTCAAAGGAGTCTGAAAATTGTTTTGTGTATTCATGTAGTGTGGAACACTACCACTTGCTTATGGAAATTGACACCCCCATTTCCTTTTACAGTGGATGTGTTGATTATTCTGTGATTGGAGATGAATTAAACATTTATATTTATAAAACCCAAAAAGGCTTTGGAATTATAATGAGGAGTATATAACTTTGTTTTATATCCATATTTTAACATGAAATATTTTGTTAGTGTGATGGTCAAGTAATGCATTTTTTTGAATTATGGCATGGGTTAAGTAAGGATTGACATATGATTGTTCTCTTTAAATATATTTGATAAAAAAAAAAAACCCTTCATATAAAACTAAAGAAAATATCCCTATATGATTTTGTACGTAATATATGATTTTGTACAAAACCAATATTATGGTTGGACACAATTATTTTCTAAAAAAATTCAAGCTTTGAACCCATTATTAGATAGCACCATAGGGGTTAATATAAATTATATGTTACATATTTAATTTGTACATATGAATATTATTATTTATTTTGATTTTAGTATTAATAATGTTGATGTAAATATTAATTTTAAATGTTTGGAATGCTTGGGAGGTGGATATAATTTTAATAAACTAGAGAGTAGTCACAACATCTCTGATTAATTTATATTTATAATAACATAATAAACATTAATTATAATTAATTATATGTATTGTGATGAATTTTTACCCATGAATTTTTCTACATTTATATGATTAATTAGGATGAAATATTGGATTATATTTATCAAATTGTCCACATGAATTAAGAAAAGGAACATAGTCTAATAGTTTTATAATTTGGTTATGTAAATCTAATTGAATAAGACTTTAGCCCACAAACAAGTTTTATGTCACTAAATTCACTTATTAAGACATGTTTATATATGTAAAACAATATTTTTATCATTTGGTTATATGAATCTAATTGAGTAAGACTTTAACCCATAGACAAGTTTTATGTCCCTAAATTCACTTATTAAGACATGTTTGCATCTGTAAAACATAATAATTTTATCATTTGATTATATGAGTCTAATTGAGTAAGACTTTAGTCCATAGACAAGTTTTATGTCACTAGATTCATTCATTAAGATGTGTTTGCATTGATAAAACATAATGGTTTTATCATTTAGTTATGTGAGTCTAATTAAGTAAGACTTTAGCCCACAAACAAGTTTTATGTCACTAGATTCATTCATTAATACATGTTAGCATTGGTAAAACATAATGTACATTATACTCTCAAATTATGATAATGAGCATGTATTTCAAAATTTACAGTTTTCCGATCTGTGAATATTCCTGATATCCATTGTGGTATTCCCCCTACTAAAAAGGGGATAATTATAAGTTTTGGAAGGAGAAAGTTCTTCTTCATTTGAGTTGGATGGACATTGATTATGCTATTAGAAAACTAGGATCATATCTTTATTACTAAGACCAACACTCCAAAGGTTGTTGATCTCTATGAAAACTAGGAGAGGTTGAAGTATCTCTTTGTGACATTAATAAAAACCAACTTTTCTGCTGGAATTTAAGGTTCTGTTGATGAATAAGGGAGTTGAAGTATCTCTTTGTGACATTACACTCAACCCTCATGAATAAGGGAATTAGCTACTCCTAAACATTCTGAATACTAGAATAAGAATAAAGATGAATACCCCAGCCTTTAGATTGCACCCCTACCTTCTCTCCTTTTAGGTTAATTATTCTTCTCCCCAAAAGAATTATTTTTCTCTCCCCCCGAAAGGGGTTTTTCCCACAAGAGGTGTTTATTTCCTAGAAGGGTTGTTGTTCTTTTACCTTTGTCAAGTCCCTTATTTATATATTTTTCGAATTGGATTGGACCTGTAACTTTGTACTTGATTTTGTATTGGTGTAACCAAATTGATTAATATCTCCTCTTGTTGATTACTTTGATAATCTGATTCTATTGATATTCTTCATAATTTCTTTGATATTTTCACCTATCTGCAAAATATTAAATATGTAAATTGAATACTTATCTTTTCAAATTTTATTAAATAAAACTTGAAATATCTAAAAAGATAAAAACAAATAAAAGATAAAAATAAACAAAAAAATAAAACATGATAATGTTAATTATTAGGGTTTGAAACTGAAAAACACATTAAAGGATTCTTATGACAATGACAATGATTGGTGATTAGTCCTTATTCATTTTTTCGTATTAGTTTTACAAGCTCTTTACTACAACAAGTTTCACATCCAAAAACTTCAAATTATTACCTCCAACAAGTTCAACAAAAACACATTCAACAAAATTTCGATGCTCAAGATTTAAATTCTAACATCCCATTTAATAATCTAAAACCATTAATCAAAACATTTCATATCCAATAATCACCGAGCTTAAATATGCTAGCATGTAAAAGTGATATTACAGTTATCTAAAAATAAGATAAGCTGAAATACAAATTTATACATGTTAGATTCGCAGAGTGAATGGGTACTCAACCAACGACTCCTAAGTCAGTGAGTCCCTGACTTTAGATTCGGCCAACGAGTGAATTCTCGCTCAGCGACTCCCAATTCATTGAGCCTCTAAGTTTTGATTCGTTGAGCGAGTCATCCCTCATCTAGTGAGTCTGCATTATTCTACAGAACATGATTTTGCATAATTATGCCTTCCTAGTCAAGTCTAAGCAATTCAAGAACCTTCATAGACACCAAACACATGCCAAACTTGAATAAACCTCAAACATAAGTACCAAAAACTCTCAACTACAAAACAAACCCAAATTCTTTTTACATGTAACAACCTTTATTTTAAAACATTAATTTCATATAATCATGTATCATTCCATAAATCAACACACCAACAATTCACAACATCATCATACAATATATCAATTCAATATTTCTATAACTTCAAAAAACTTAAATTAGCTTCCCTTACCTATAAGATGACTTAAACCACTCAAGGAATATTAAATCTCCCTTTTAGCTATCAGAACACACTACTCAACCTAAAGACATCACAAACATGATCAGGGGACATCATTAGAACCACTGATCAGCAGAAACTCACATGGAAGACACAGAAGCCACATGTGAGCCAAGAACACTCACATGCGCAAAGATTACCATCAAATCAAGGAAAAAGGTAGAAAATCAACTTACTAAATTTGAGAAATTGATCGGACAGGAGCAGAAAGCTCGACACATGGATCACCCTAATGGTCTCTAATCTTCGAAAATATGAACTCAAGAATGAGAAATCTAAAGAGAAGGGAGAAGGCTCAAAGAAAAGGTTTGTAGAGCGATGATGTATTTATAGATAATGAAACTCATTTATAAAATTTTTAATTAGACTTTTACTTTTTTAATATGAAAATAATTGAGTATTCATTATTTTAAACACTATCAATCCTAAAGTACCATTTTCTAGGTTCTCACATAAATTCTTTTATAACTCATTAATTTCCCTAACTAATAATTGCTTGTTTTTCAAACAATAAAAAGAAAGATGAACACACACACACACACCAAATTTGATAGAAACTTAAGGAAAAACTACCAAATCGAAAACAAAATCATTTAAATATTGAACAATTAAAATAAATACTTTTTCAACTAAAAAAATTGTGTAACCTTGAAACACTTAGAAATAGAGTAAAAATGAGTAAGGATAATGAGACTTTAGAGTAAAAGATAAAATTATCCTAAATCAAGTTTTAATTGGTTGAAAATAACTTATATTTGGCCAATTTCTAACTAGTAGAATATGTTAGTAAAAAGGATGAGAAACTACTTAAGAAAACTAAAGAATAACATAGAGAATAGAAAAATAAGAAAATGATGAAGACAAGGAAAAGAAGGATGGAAAAGGACCATAAATTTGCAAGGAAATAACTCACACCACTATGTTTAAATTGCATAGTTTATTCATCTTTGTATTTGATGGACGTCCTTGGTGGAGGGGGTGGAAGGAAATCCATGGAAGACAGTAAGAAGAAGATGAAGTGCAGCGGGATTGATGATAAATCCATAGAATGCTCTCGGCAATGGAGGTTTTTGGTGAAGATGAAGAGTAAAATTGGTGTTATGGTGTGGAAGGTGGCTAGAGGAGATGACAGAGAAGGATAGCCACTATGCTCTCAAATTAATAGAAGTGTGGAGTGATCTCAACACTAGCATCTATTAGCAATTCAAGAGTAACCATTATAATAGTTGAATGGCTCTATTTATAGGCACATGCCCGACCAAATGAGAAGCAAATGCAATAAAGATGTAATGCAAATGTAACTTAGAGGAGAAGCTTGATTGGAGACCATGTGATGTAGGAGATGAGTCTTGATGATGCCAAGTGGCATGTCACACTCTTTTTGCCCAAGTCACACATTCCATGCTACCATCACATTCTCCTTGCGTGTCTCATGCTTTGCTTGCATCCAAGTGTAGAGAGAGCTAAGGATTCTCGGCCAAAAGAGCAAATTGGGCTCGGCCTAATTGTTCTAAAATGTTCTAACTTATTTTATTGAAAGCAAAGCCTAAACAATGACCCAATCTAATCTACGGCCTTCCATGCATCAACTCATATTTGTATATTTCTTTGGCCCATGTGAATAAAGTGAAAAGTCCATGATTGACTTGATCATCTTGTGAGAGGCCCATGTGGATCTTCTTCATCATGCTTCTAGTGATTGAGCTTCAAGGTGAGCTTGGGTTTGTTGATGGATTTTGGGGTTAGGCTTATTGGGATCACATCAGTATTGTCACTAATTGATCTTAACTTAACAATTGTTTGTTTTTTCGAACAATAAAAAGAAAGACGAACACACACACACACACCAAAATTCATAGAATCTTAAGGCAAAACCACCACGAAATAAAATAAAAAAATCATTTAAAGATTGAACAGTTGAGATAAATACTTATTCAACTAAAAAATTTGTGTAACCTTGAAACACTCAAAAATAGAGTAAAAAGAAGTAAGGATAAAGAGACTTTGGAGTAAAAGAGAAACTTATCCTAAATCAAGTTTTGATTGGTTGGAAATAACCTATATTTTTTCACTTTCTAATTAGTAGAATATTTTACAAAAAAGATAAGACACTACTTAAGAAAACTAAAGACACAATATAGAGAATGAAAAAACATGAAAATAATGAAGACAAGGAAAGAAGAATGGAAAGGGACCATAACTCACACCAATGTGTTTAAATTGCATAATTTATTCATCTTTGTATTGTCACTAATTGATTTAATTAACTTAACAATTACTTGTTTTTCAAACGATAAAAAGAAAGATGAACACACACACTAAAATGCGTAGAAACTTAAGGAAAAACTATCAAATCAAAAATAAAAATCATTAAAAGATTGAACAGTGAAGATAAATGTTTTTTCAACTAATTTTTTTTTGTAACCTTGAAACATTTAGAAATAGAATAAAAAAGAGTAGGGATAAAGAGACTTTAGAGTAAAAGATAAACTTATCCTAAATCAAGTTTTGATTGGTTGAAAATAACCTATATTTGGTCACTTTTTAACTAGTAGAGACACTACTTAAGAAAACTAAAGACATAATATTGAGAATGAAAAAACATGAAAATGATGAAGATAAGAAAAAAGAAGAATGGAAAAGGACCATAAGTTTGCTAGGAAATAACTCATACTATTGTGTTAAAATTGCATAATTTATTCATCTTTGTATTGTCACTAATTGATTTAATCATGTTTATTTTGACTTGTAATATAATAAACAAGTTGGTGTTATGAATGTGACTATTACATGATGCACTGAACCATGATCACATATTGATAAAAGTTGAGATAAAGTTATATATTATAACCCAATACTACACTAATAAATTAAATTATTATCGACATATGAACTTATCTACTTTGAACTAAATGGACAAAATATTTTGTTTATTTATAAGATAGATGATAAAGTAACGTAATTTTTATAATATTATGTCTTTATAGAACTTTTAATTTTAATTGAACACTTTTTACATTTCTTTTAGAGTTTAACCATGCATTAAGTATATTGTATATACATTGTAGTATTGGAGCATTCCTTAATCTTTTGTTTTCAATGTGGTAATTTGTAAGTAGTCATGCCTATGAATGTCTCTTTTGTATTACATTTTGTACAAGCTTAAGGTTTTAGCCAAAAAAACAAACCAAATTTTAGAAAAAGCTCACATATACTACGATTATTCTTGCCATAATCGTTGTTGTTTCGTGAGTTCAACAACGGGTCCTTAAAAAAACCATCAAATACACAAATTGTTCTTTTTTTATTTAATTTGATTATTACAATGATAATCTCGATGTAACTTATTTTTATTTTTTTCCCAACTAGATATTGCTAGCCATCAATGTAATGTCTAAAAATACTGACAACTTTAACTTTAGTTATAGTATATAAGTTACAACGACACCTCCATTAATGATGTTTAAAAAATCATTATCAAAATTCTTTTTTAATTGTTTTTAAAAGCTCTATCTACACTAGTATATAAGCTCTATCTACACTAGTATATAGTAATTTACCGTCCAATAATGTAATTCTCATTCTCAAATCACATACCATAGTACTCGTTTCTAATTTATATCAAGCCAATACAATAGATTCATAGATATCAATCCTAGTGTTTTTATACAAATTGGAATATATTATCAAAATTTAAAATTTTCTTCCAATAAAGTAAATTGAGTTAACTTCAAGAAATTAGTAAAAAAACACTTAGAAAAACTAGGAAAGTCCTAACAATTTTTTTGAAAACCTAATTCATAAACTAAACATATCACTCAAAACCTCAATTAATAGAGATACATATTTTTTATTTAGATCACACACGCAACCCATTAAACCTTGCATGTATGCGGTCAAAAGAACAAAAACCAAAAAATAAAAAATAAAAAAAAAGGAATTAGTCAAAAACAAAATTTGATCAAACTAATTATTCTATACTCTATACTTTATCACCTTCTACAATGACAAATAACTTTCAAATCTAAGGAAAAGATGCGAACTTTATATTTTAGATAAATAAAATAATTTAAATAGTTCATTTTCTATTATATTAAAACTTTATAATTTTTTAAGTAATAAAATATTTATTCTCCATATAATTTAAACTTCTAATTTTAATAGTCTTTAAAAATTAAAATTTATTACCCGCTCTACAAAAGTCTTATCTTTCCCTCAATAACTTCCAACTATTAAGCTTGTCTGATCTAATACTTATCTCTTGACATAATTTAATGTAATACTTAAAAGAACATATAAAAAGATTGCTTTAAGAATCATAACATTATTACTTGTTAGAATGTTTTCTATTTGAATATTGTTACATATTGTCCAAGAAGTGCCACAATATTAGAAAAGAAGAAGATCACATGTCATGGTGGCACGTGGCATGGAACACTGACAGCCAACAACCACTTTATCTGTTTCTCTGTCCTTCCTTCTACTTTTTCTACTTTCTTTTTTTTTTCTTCTCACCCATGCTATTGCTTATTATTAACTCATTATGATTCCCTCTTCCTTCCAATAAATCATGCTCATTTCTCCTTTAATATATTATGCACACCAAAACTTATAATTGTGTGGGGACCGATTTGTGTATAATAGTTAAGTTTAAATTTAAATATGATTAATATATATGGTGAAATTTTTTTTATTGTTAATTGTAATTTTATGAGGAAAGTTATTATGTGTTGACACTGTAAAATAATTTGTATTGTTATCTAAGTAGAAATTTGTCGAATCTCAACATTTTATAGGTACAAGATAAAATAACAAATAATAACTTGTCTATATAAGTGTTTTAATGTTAAAAGACGTTCCCTTTTATAAATACATAAATACAAGAAGTAAAAAGACGGTCTAGTCGTTTTCCCTTTTTTATTTTTCTATAAATTAAACGAGTTTGTAAGAGGCTAAAAAGGAGAAATTAAAATATCATTGATAAAAAAAAATAAACTTTATACTGTGGTTAATGTTCTTATAGGATCAAGTTGTATTCTATAAGTAAGCTTAATCACTCTAGTACTCAGTTGCTGGCTTGAAGTCTTCCTACTCCGATGACAGTGTAGTGGTGCTTGCAAAAGACACTTTGATGTCTAAGTTATCACTAATGATGTCAAGGATTCAAAAAATATTTTAATGTGTAATCAATGCATAGAATAATGTGTTATTTATCCCTTTTTACTTGTGGGTCCTACTTGGAATGGGCTTTTGGGCCCAAAATACATCTTTTAACTATTTCTGGATCCAGTGGCAGTAGGTGAAATTACAAGGAGAACCTTCAATGGTTGCTGGTAGGTAGCTTATGAGTCAATATGAAAGGATACCACATACTTTATGGGGGATTCTAACTATACAATATTTGGTAAGTGGACATGTGGGACTTGAGGGTTGGATACTCTTGGGTCGCTTAGTTAGCTGAGTGGATAGGGTTGGATGCTTGAGGCCGCCTACTGCGTACTAGTGTGTTCCTCAATGTAGGATGAACAATATAAGTGTTGATGGTTGTTTACTATGTACTAAGGGATCCCTTAGTACATAGTAAGCGACCTCGAAGATTGTCGATGGCTGCTTATTGTGTACTAAGGGATTCCTTAGTACAGAGTAAACGAACCTTGAAGGTTGTCGATGACTGTTTACTATGTACTAAGGGTTTCCTTAGTATAGAGTAAGTGACCTTAAAGGTTGCTGGTGGTTATTTACTGTGTACTAGAGAGTAAGCGGTCTTGAAGGTTGTTGGTGGCTACTTGTTGTGTACTATAGAGTAAGCGACCTTGACGGTTGTTGATGACTGCTTACTATGTACTAAGGGGTTCCTTAGTACAGAGTAAGCGACCTTGAAGACTGTTTATGGTTGCTTACAGTGTACTACAAAATAAGCAGCTTTGAAGGTTGTTGGTGATTGTTTATTGTATAATAAGGGATTCCTTAGTATACTTATACCTAGTTCACGGTATAGTTGGAACAGTTCATATAAGAATATTGTTCGAGATATTGTGTTAATAAAAAAATACTTTAATTATATTGTTGGAGCATAGACAATTACAAATATCATTTTATAATTAAATTAACTTTAAAGTTTATTTTTTAAATATATCAAAGTTAAAATTTATATTAGTAATATAGATTACTTATTAGATTTATTGTGTCATATATTATTAAATCGCATTAAAATATATATATATATATATATATATATATATATATATATATATATATATATATATATATATATATATATATATATATATAAAAAAGTATATATATTATTATATA
>Ga0214544_1007497_pt1 | contig 19088 bp, 6 predicted proteins | sample CNSS3metaG_FD_160074 | JGI IMG/M metagenome (GOLD analysis project Ga0214544, IMG submission 160074) | Root nodule microbial communities from cowpea collected in UCLA plant growth center, Los Angeles, California, USA - CNSS3 | ecosystem: Host-associated > Plants > Roots > Nodule | place: USA... | reverse complement strand
TTTGCCAATGAATTGGATCCGCCCCGATTCGATCAATAATGGGATTCTTGGCTAGAAGAAAGGTTCTGTGACATGGACGCCCAACAAAACTCGGTCGGTTGGCCTACCTAACAGATGATAAGATTCCCGATCGATTGGATCGAATTTTGAAAAGTCTTTCTCATTATTCATGTTTATATTTTTATTTCTTCTAATTTTTTAGTTTTTTCATGAAATTCATTCGCATCTCCAATATATTTTTCATGTTGTCATAACATTTATGCAATTATGTTCAATTGATGTATGCCAATCAAATATTTTTTATGTCTCACATTTTAATATTTTTATTCATTTTTAATATTTTTCTTTATTGTATATTTTTCTTTTACGTGAGAATGTTTAACACTCTAAATTTGAGTATTCAATAGCATAAACTTTTCATTTGCTAGGTAATATAAAAAATTTATCTTCTTTACTCTATTATTATTAGTTTTTGTTTCATTTGAATAACTCTTTTGTTTCACTAAAACAATTTTCGTTATTTCTCAACCATTAACTATGTTGATATTTGAAAAATTTTCTTAGATCTTTAAGATATTTTTCGTCTTATCATAACTTTAATTATATATTTGTTTTTTTTTGTGCGATTTCATTAAATAATCTCTCAATTTGTTTTTAAGACACACATTTGATAATATTTAAATATTCTTATTTGTTGTTTATTTTTGTCATATAGAATACTATTTTGGTATATTTTATATAATTATTTTTTATTTTCTAACTCATTATCATACTATACTTTTGTCACTATAATTGTATAAGTAAATTTTATTTACTATAATATAATAATTAAATGTAATTGTCATGATTTTTTTTTATCACCATCCAACATATATTGAAGTTCTAAAGATACAAGATCTATATGTTAAAATTTTATTATTATTACAACTTTTACTAGTGTATAAAAAAGAGATTTATTAGAATTTAAACAAATAGAAGTAAACAAACATTTAAATATATTTTAGTTGAATATTTGTTTTCCTTTTATATTTTTTTTAAAATATTTTTAAATATTATCAACTAGGTTTCATTAATGTTTGTAGATTTAATAAATGTTTTAGTTCTCGTGAGATTTTATTTGATATTTTAATTTGAAAGGTATACAATTATAATTTTTTTTTCTAAATATTTGATATTGAAGAAAAAACCTTTATCTTAATATTGAATATTTGATAATATTATATTTCTTTTACCGTAATTTTTTATTATTTTATAAAATATAATTAATTAATATACAATAATTTTTTATTATTTTATAAAAATAGTGAATTAATATGGAAACCGTAAGAAAGCGGGTACGGGTATGAGTATAAGTATATATACCTGTTTCCTTATGGAGATGTGGATGAGATAAAAGTTTGATACCCATTATGTTTAAGTATATGAATGATGATGAATTTTTTATGTGGGAATGTGTATGAGAGAGCGAAACTTGTCCCCGCCCCGCACTGTTGTCATCCCTATCTCTAACATTAGTTAGCAAAGAAGTTGGTCATTAATATTAATTAGTGACTAATTTAGACATTAATTCATTTGACAACAAATTTTGGTAATTAATGTTAGTAATTAATTTAAAGTTTAATTCAAAAACTAACTATAATTTTTTTATAACATTGATTATATTATTGACAAATAATTTTTAGTTTATAAATTAATATATAAATTAATCACTATCGTGACCAATTATTTTTTTGTCTCCACTACATGATGTTATTTAAGGTTTTCTTTTTAGTGTTAGTATTTTAATTTTGGTTTTATTTCTTAAAAATCAATCAATGTATATTTTTTCTATCAAATTTACAGGGATGACTCTTCTATAATAATTCATGACATTAGTTGTTTGGGTATCAATTTCAGCAACACCTCACAAATGTATGGTTACTATTAGATATTAATAGAAGAGACTATATTTGTTTAAAAAACAAAAGTGAAATTAGAAGAATACCGAAATAAAATTGAAAATTATAAAAACTATCGAACCATCATAAGTACAAAAATAATTGTTCTTTAATATCTTTTTTTTTTTTAAATAACAACTTAACGATCTTATTTTAATATATAATAAGAATATATATTAATGTTTTAAGTTAGAAGAGAGAAAAATATAATTAAAATTTGAATATAATTAATTGTACTTCTATGAATGAGTGTCAAAATATTAAAGTTTTACAGAAAACTGTTAAGATGAGTTTAATGAAGAAATATAAATGTTGGCAATAAATATTAATTAAATTTCTCTGCTTGTTAAATAAATAATCATAAATACAATGTTAAAAGAATTAGTTTTTATTAACAGTTTTAATGCATGCATTTATGTTTTCGAGAGACAATAATGATGCCATTAATTGAATTAAAAAAATTATTTAATTACCAGCTCAGTTATTTAAAGAAAATTTACCAAACTGACTGGACTGGATACAAGAAAAAAAAATGCTGGTAAGACTATTAAAAATGGACAATGATATTTTGACTACTAAATTTTGATAATTTCTTTTTATAATATGAGGTAATATCTTTTAAGCGATTTTGAAATATTGAAAATGAGAAAATACAAAGATGAAAAACCATTTAAAAAATGAACACCTACGATTGTAAGAGAAAGTTATTTAAATTTAGTAATCAAAAATTTATTTTCCATTAAAAAGAAAAATAAAGAAAAAACATTTAACACGTATACACAGCTTCACATTTGAATTGTATATTACAGGCAAAACGATCAGCCCAATGGAAAACAAGAAACGTTCAAACTGCTGTTGTAAACAATGCAATAAGTGAAGCTTATTTTTAAATTAATATAACAATATAAATAAGAAAACAATTAAAGCTTGTAGGCTGTAAAGATGTAATGCTTTAATATTTGAATTTGTTTAAGATAAGTAATTAATGAAAAGATTAATTGTTTTCTTCTTTCCATTCATTGGAGGTGCATATATTGTTAAAAAGAAAAAGAAAATAAAGACAAGAAAAAAAAAATATTAGATTTAAATTGTAAAATTTAGTTAAATTCAACTCAATTGAAAAAAAAAAATCTCATTGTAATTTTTTAAAAAACTAGAGTCTGATATGAATTTTTTAAATTAATTTAAAAAATAATATAAAATATGTTAAGAAAATATTAAAAGAAAATTGGAAATTAGTTTGATGTGAAAAAAGATAATACGAGATATATTAATATGATATTAAATAGAAATTAAAAGTTAATCTGAACGTTTTTTTTGACAATGAATAAAGAAGAATGGGAAAAATGAGTTAAACAGAAAGAAAAACGAGTATCTGCATAGGAAAGAGAATTTGAATAAATTTTTGATCCAATAAAAATCGATGTTGGGCAACACTGCCCTGATCAATTCAGTATATAAATAAGGTTGTCTTCACTCTTCACTTCATAGTCTCAAAGGATACAAACCTTCTTCTCAGGACCCACCCACCTCTGCTTATCTACAGATCCATTTGGTATCCTCTTCTTCATCCCTCTCTCTCTCTTCTTTATACGTCATTTACTCTTGTCATGGGGTATTTTTTCTCTTTTTTTTTTCACCCTTTGATTCATGATTTCATTATTATTATTTTTTTTAAATGGTTTTTTTTTTGCACGTATGTGTTGTTTCAGACCTCACTTTTGCATGGTTTATTTTCATTGATCTTATCATTCCTCGTATCTTAAAGATCTGATTTTTTTTTATCCTTCCATGCATCGATGTCCTAAGCTTGGTATTTCAGGGCTTTCCGTTTGTAAAAAGTATTGTTTTAAACAAAGTAGTTTTTATTTCTCAGAGTTCAGTGGCCACTCCAATTCTTACATATTAAAATTCAATTTCAAAAATAAAATCAAGAAAGCAAACTACTTTTTAAGCCCTGTTCTTACTTTTTTTCTCTATTTTTTAATCCAAATTCACTTTTCCCCTTTTTAGTAAATCATAAATATATATATATATATATATATATATATATATTAAATGATGTGATTTTTATTTTTAAATAATAAAAGTAAAAAAGAGTGCACGTGAAATTGAGGAATATTTATAAAAATAAAATTATATTATGAATTCCATTTTCCAACTCCCATTCTTTATTTCTTATAGTTTATTCTTTATTTCTCGACGTGATTTATGGTGGGTCATTAATTCTTTAAGAGAAATGATAATAATTAATTAATGATTTACATTAAGTCACAGAAAATAAAGAATGAGAGTCAAAAGATAAAAGTGATAATATACTCCATCATAGGGCAGAACAAAACGTACATCTTTTGTACATCTCAACCGTGATTTTATGTTCCGGTCTTAAGAAATTACTGAAATGTGAGAAAAATGTTTTTCATAAATTTATAAGGAATAAACATTTACTTCCATTTACAGGAATGAAAAACCATATTTATCCATAGTTATGAATTTATTTACTAGAATTTATATCCAGTGATGCATTTACCATACCCTAAAATTTTCATTAGAATACACTGGTGGTTTACGTTTCCACTTACTGCAGAATAATATTTTCTTTTGACAGTAGAAACCGCACAACACAACCTGGTCCTTTCAATCTTTGGCATTCAGACGCAGATTTAGGAACAATGAATCCTCAAGGTAAGATAATCCGTTCCTCTTTGGAATACTTATTTGTTTGAAGCATTTATGTATGAGATGAGGATTTTGCAGAAGGTGACTCATCTGGAACGAGCCCTCATCTATCGATTGAACTCCTGGAGAAGCTGCTTCCTTCTTTTCTCCAGGCTACGGAAAATAGGCAAGGGTCTAGAGAGCTACCTTTGTTTCCCACTCCTAATCTTCCTCCTCGTGAAACTTTCGATGGAGTATTCGGATCCAACGTTCCGCTTTCTAGTTTCCATGGTGGAACTTTTCAAAATCCTTCCACCTATGTTGATCTGTCACTGAGGCTAGGCCCTCCCAATCAAGGTGCAGTAAGATCTCCAGCTATGAATTCATGTAACATTTTTGCTGCAAGAAATGCAATGCGAATGCAGGGCATGCATGGACAAAACAAGAGAGGGTTTCCTGACTATGGTTTTGGAGAACATCATGTGGGTAACATGGGTCAACTAGCACTGCTGGCCAAACGACGTGCTACTGAGTCTCAGATCAGTGCAAGCAACAATTTGAACGCATCACCACCATTTTCTCAGATGCAGCAACTATTTAACAGAACTGCACCAACTTCACCCGTTCAAGGTAGGTGCTGATCCCTTTTTCATGCAAGATATATATATATTTGCTTTCCTAATTTGCACTAGCTAATGGGTCTGCTGGCCCAACCAGGTTCTTTCTCTTCATTGCTCATCATCATCATTTTAAGATCTTTCCTTCATCTTTATGTTAGACTACACCATGCACTTTCAGCTGTATTTAAAAATTCTTATCACTGTTAATTGGAAATTAAGATTACTACTATCTCCTAATTAAAGATGCAAAATTTCTTACTGAAAGACTAGATCACATCGGTAAGTAGAAATAAATTCCTCTTTTGGAATGAAAATAGTAATAGTATAGTGATGCTTCTAGATTTTAGATGTGCTTGGTCATTATTATTTTTACCTAAGAAGATAATTTTCAGACACACGTAGGCACCACGCATAAGTTCCATTTACATGATGATTTTTCAATTCACACTGACATAAACGTATATAGATTACTTAGTGCGCATTTAATTTTTTATTTATGAGTCATAATTTTATTTCTAAAGACATTATTGATGTATTTTTAATGTATTAACATATATATAGAGAGAGAGTTGTAACGAAAATATATATAGAGAGATTTACTTATGTATGTATATAAGAATTAAATTTTTTAATTAATACATTTGACTTCATAATAGCTTTTAATGGGCTTTAAATTTTATTTGATAACTTAAAGTAAAAATTAATATATAAATAAATATATTATTATCATATTAGAATATTGAAAACATTTTCAAAAATTGTTCTTCGACAAAAATGGTTTTCAAAGTTTTTCGTTAATCTGAAAATTTTATGTTTTTTTATTACTTTATCTCTTCTGTTTATCCTTGCATCTAAATTGAATTTTAATATTTAAAAAAAAACATCAGTTGTTAAAAATAACGTTGGATATATAATATACATAAATCTAAAAAGAATTTATATGTTTAAAATATTTATTTACACTAATAAAATTGAAAAATAGAGTGAGAGCATAGTATTAGCATGACACGACATTACTTGTGTTATCCCCAATACTGATGTTCCTGTAGCGTCAACTAGACTGGTACCAGGTATATGTCAATTGTGAAAAGTCAAGGTTTTGATAACAGCATGTCAATTATTATTCTTTGTTAATAAAATCTAACCAAATAATAGACCTAACATCATGGGTTCCATTATAATCAATTTCAAAACCCTCAATATGGGTTCCATTATAATCATTGCATAGTTCCATGTAGCTTTACTAATCAATTTCAAAACCCTCAATATGATATACACTAGTGAATTAGCTGATACATATTACATACTATATTTTCTTTCTTAGCACTTACAGTAGGAGAAGGAGGTGTAAGAGACAAGGGAAAGGCAATTGAGTCATCATCATCATCATCATCAAGCCACTATCGCCCGATAGGGTTACCTGCTCAAGCTTACATGCAAGAGCGTCTCCAGCATCGTCCAATAGGTTATTCACCATCGTTTTACGACCTCACTCATGGACCACCACCTGTAACACCAGGCATCCCCATGATGCCAAAGCTATGCCCTTTTTTATTTGAGCAGAAACTTGACAACGAGAACACACAGAATGCTCAGAATGAGAACGCTCAGTTGCAGGCAGACACGCTTTTGAGTGACTCTGAGAGTGAGGAAGAGGAGGAGGAAACTGATGAGGAGGACCAAGAGGATGATGACCAAGATGGACAAACGGAGGATCTTCTTGATGATGAAGGAAAGTACATCATAGAACCTGTTGGGAATGGGTAAGTTCACATATTTTCTGTATTTGTATTTGTTTAGAAAACATTTGTGTTCATTTTTTTTTTTTGATATTTACTTCTGATCTTCTGTAGCTGGAGTCCTGCACATCGAGCACATGATGCCATTAATTATGTCATTCAAACCCAGTTCCGAGGTGTCTTCCATTCCTACGGCATTATCCCATTAGCTGATAGACAACAATGGTTTCGCGTGTTCAAGGTAATTTAGTTCTGTGAAGGATTTTACTCATTTATAGATTACAATATTTCTTTTATTCACACAGTGATTATTTCACTATGAATGTGTAGGAAAAATGCACTTGGGATGCTCGCCATGAGCAACATATCCAGATGAGATTTGAAGCACATTGCTCAAAACATCTCGGAGACATCCTTTCACAGGTGAGGAACACTAGGAAGAAGCCGCAGTGGATGAAAGTGGAAGATTGGATTGAGCTTCTGGCCTATTGGGATACCCCAAGCTTCAAGAACATTTCCGCCAGAAACCAGGCCAATCGGACCCCAAACAGAGGTATCACAGTCAACACTGGGGGCTACCAGGATTTTACTGATGTGGCCAAAGATTTGGTATGAATCTACTTACACGTTTTATTAACGAAGTTTGTTTTGTTTTCCAATGTAGTAGTATTATATTTATACGCTAATAATCGTTTTTGTCGCCTTTCTTGTTTTGAAGGCCAAGAAGTTTGGTCGAGATCCCTACCCTGATGAGTTTTTCTTGGCTACAAACAAGTACAATTACCCAGGCCATTGGATGGATAGCTGCGCTGCGAAGACATATGTGAGTTATTTAAATTATATATATTATGTTGTTAAGAAAATATATTTTTGTTACAGATATATTAATTTTTGGTTTGAACAGGAGGAGTATCAGCTTCGTCTTTTAAAACGACAGTCCCAGGTTGGTGAGGCCTCCTCCTCCAGGGTAACACAGGAGACCAGGGTGGACATATTGAGTGAGGTTGCTAAGGGAAAAACCAGTGGTCATGTCTATGGCATTGCAGACAAAGCTGTGAATGTCCCTACTAAGGCGTCATCACTGACTCAAGAGTCTGGTGCTCCTCCTTCGCCCAGCGAAGCTTCTGAGGAGATAGATAAAGCTCATCAATAAGCTGCAAAAGCTTAGCAGCAAGCTATGAAAGCTCAAACGAATGCTGCGTTTGTTAACAATGATGAAAAATAAGGCTATAAAGGGGCTTAGGAGCATGCCATGCCCTAGTATGCGACAAATTTGGATATTATTTTACTGTTTTTACTTTTGATCATTTCGACTATTGAATATGTTTGGATGATAAGGATTTATCATGATATGGCTTTTTATTTATTTATATTTATTTTAAGTTATATATTATAAATTATAAATGATATAAATTAAATAGTTAGAAAATTATAGATTGCAGAAGATGTAAGAAGTACAGACATCAAATTTCCAAGGCCGAGGGTAGGCGAGAGGCACCGAGGCACCCTTTAAGGACCTATAAAACTAGAAAACCTAACCTCCATCACTACAACCCAAGAAACAAAACATAAGCAGCGACCAAAACAAAGTATAGAGGATTCCCACCAGCAAGATAAGGCTACCGAACTTCATATATGAGCCGCGTAGGCAGACATTGTAGTAGTTGAAAGGAATATATTTTGTAGTTGTGTGTTCTAGTCCAAAAGTTAGTATACATCGGTTTTACTTATAGATCCCATTTTACCCTGTAGAAAATGATAGTCACAACCACTTACGTAGAATATTCTAGATTTTTGCCTATCTAGATGCTATTAATTCTTTTTATTTTCTATCTTAGGCTTTTCTACATTATTCTAGAATTTGTATTTCACTTTAATATTCTTCTTTCACACAAATTTGGTAATTTTAAAGCATAGTGTGTAGTAGTTCAAACATTGGTCTTAGTAACACCTTTGTAAAAATATCTGTAATTTGGTCTTTTGTTGGGCAGTATTCGAGTCAAATCTTCATATTTGTCTCTACTTCTTAGATGAAATGATATTTGATTGTTATATGTTTTGTTCTACTATGATGCATTGAATTTTTCATCATTGCAATAGTTGATTTATTGTCACAGTTAATTATAGTAGGTCCACTTTGTTTTTCTCTCATATCTTTGAGTATCTTTTGAAGCCATATAGCTTGAATCGTTGCTTCAACAACAACCACGTATTCTGCTTTAGTTGTTGATTGTGCAATTGTGGCTTGCTTCTTTGACGCCCAAGAGAACATTTATGATCCAAGTGAGAAAGCATAACTTGAGGACCTCTTCGTGTAATCTACCTACCCTACCCAATCACTATTGATATAACCAAACAACCTTGGATTGCCTGTGCATTTATTCCATATGTCGTATTCTTTTGTTTCTTATAGATATCTTAAAATTTGTTTCCCTACATCAAGATGTATTTGACTTGGATTTTGCATGAACCTTGATAAAAGACTTGTAGCAAACATGATGTCTAGTTGTGTAGCTATCAAATAGAGTTGACTTCCAACTAGACTCCTATATCGATAGCTTCTAGTGCTCCATCCACCTTTTGTAGTTTCTCATTTGTCACTAGCGGTGAGCTTATAGTTTGCCTCCATACATAAAATTATTCATAAAATCTTATGTATATTTCTTTTGTGAGATGAATATTCCATCATTTCTCTTACTTACCTCTATACCAAGGAAATAACTCAGCAAGCCAAGATTAGTCATCTCAAAGGTTTTCATCATATCTTCTTTAAACTCCATCAACGTCTTTGTATTGGTTCCAGTGCATATAAGATCATTTACATATATAGAGAGAGAGTAAGAGGGTATACTGACCTTTGGTCTTGATGTATATTGTTGGCTCACTCCTACTCCTCCTGAGTCCTTGATCAACGAAATATTGGTCAATTTTGTTGTACCATGCAACGAGGAGCTTGTTTTAAGCCATATAAAGTTTCTTCAATCTCAACACTTTGCCTTATTGGAATTTATATCAATATCTCAATGGTTACTCTATATAGATCTCTTCTTCAAGGAAACCATTGAGGCATGTTGACTTGACGTCTGATTGGTAGATGTTCCATCCTTTTTGTATTGCAAGGGATATTAAAGCTCTTATTGTGTCTAGTCTTACGAGGACGCAAATGTTTCATTACAATCTACTCTTGGTTGTTGTGAATAACCCTTAGCTACCAACCTTGCCGTGTACAGTTCCATTGGGGTTTAACTTTGTTTTGAAGACCCATCTAACTCCAATGCTATCTTTATCTTTTGGACAATCTGCTAGCCCCCAAGTGTAGCTTTTTCTTTATTATCTTTATCTCTTCCTCTATTGCCTTGATCCATTTTTCTTGTTTTGCGGCTTCTTCAAAGCTTGCAGGCTTTAGTATGGTCAAGTTGCAAGATTCATATATGTTTGTTGGAGATTTGACTCGTCTCAGAGTGGATTCAAGTGATGATTCTTCTTGATCTTAATTTGATGTTGGAGTTGTAACAAATTATGGAGTTACAATGGTATCTTCTTGGCTTGTAATCGGTTGATTGTTGGGCATATTGTCTTCCTCTCAATTCGTTATTCTTCCTAGTTCCAAGTCACGCTTTTATCTACTTCAATGTCTCTGCTGATAGTTAGCTTTTTATCTGAAGATTGTGGATTCTATAACCTTTTGATTGTGTATTCTATCCCAAGAAGATACCTCGTACGATTTTGTCTTCTAGTTTGTGTCTCTTTTGGTCGAAAACATGAATATAGCAAACAAATCCAAATACTCCTAGATCTTTAGTTGATGGTTTTTTCCCATTCCATGCTTCGATTGAAGTCTTGTCTTGAACTGCTTGAGTAGAACATCTACTAAGTAGGTAGACTCTAGCGTAGATTGCTTTAATCCGGAATGTATTTGGTAGTCCTTTCTCTTTAAGCATTGATCTCACTATCTACATGGCTATGCGATTATTTCTTTCTGACACACCATTTTGTTGTAGAGCATATGTGACTGCAAGTTGTCGCTTATGCCTTCGTCTTCCCCATAGTTTGATTCTCAAGACAACTAAAGAGAGGAGAATTGATTCACCACTCACTAAAATCAATTCTCATCACCTTCCCCATAGTTTGATTCTCACCAAGCCTCTTTTGCCTTTGAAAAAAAAAAGGATTCTCATGGTTATAAACTGACAGGCTAGGGATTCCAACAACACGAAAGCACATCAAGCTTTTTCACCAACCAAAGCTACCCACCCCAACACATGAAAGACTCTCAAGATACATGCAGTGAAGCTACCAAAACCAACAGTCAAGTGTTTTTAATGCTGGAATTCAAATCTTCATCTACTCCATGGTCAATGAGGTCACGAATCTTCACTATTGCAGATGTCCACGACATGGCAGAAATCTCTACCGATTTCTTGCATGAGAGATGCAAAACACATTAATAGCAAAAGCGAGAATGCACGGTACAGTGAAAGTAATAAGTTAAAATAGAATTAAATAGAAGTAAAAGGAGGGTATCAATATAATTTCATGCATGATGATGTGCCTTTCTTCGCATATCTTTTCATTGGAGCAAATAACTCTTATTACAAAAAAAAACTTCATTAGTAATCAAATGTAGTGACCAAAAGTTGTTAGTCACTATAGTGACCAATTTAAAAAATAAAAATAATTGGTTACTAAAATAGTTATTATTATAAATAAAAAATTATAATTAGTCACAAAATTTGTTAGTAATTAATTAGAGACCAATTTAGAAACTAAGTCATTTTGGTAGCTAAAACCAATGTATCTAATTTGTAGTGACCAATTTCTTTTGGTAGCCAAAACCATGGTAGTTAATTTTAATGACCAATTTAGTAACCAACTATAATTTTTTATTCATAATAGTGACTATTTTAGTAACCAATAATTTTTTACTTTGTAAATTGGTGTCCAAATTGGTCACTATAATGACTAATAACTTTTAATCACTAAAATTAATTACTGAAGAAGTATTTTGTTGTAGTGTCTAGTTGTCCTCTCCCTCGCATTTCTTAGCCTGTAAATCCCCTCTAAATCTAATTGGTGGAAACAAACACAAATAGTCCTCGTTTTCGTTCTGCTTGAATAGTAAATAGATCAAAATAAAAATAGACTAAAGAAACCTGTAATAAAAAAGTTTAAGCATCTTTTATCTTTCTAAAACTACTTGAATAAAAAAAAAATTCAATCTCGCCAACCAATATCATGCACATTAATTACAAATATACACACACACACATATATATATATATATATATATATATATATATATATATATATATATATATTCAAAATTATTACTTTCCCAAAATATTTTTACAATAGAGTTCATAAATTTCGAATTAAATCTCAAAGATATGCTTTATTATACTAACATCAAAAAGTGTATTCCACATTCTCAATTATGTTGTCCTAATATTTCTTAACATTCTACATATATTTCATGTTTGCTAAATTATAAATCAAAAGAGAGCAATATTTATTATTCTAAATTGAACCGTATTTTTCATAATACCGCGTTTCTTATTCTGTTGTCAATAAACAGTGTATAAAAGAAATTAACAAATAATTTCTAAAACAAAAAATAGGATGTTACATTGTTAAAGTTACAATTAACCGGCCAGTTTGATTTTCTAAAAAAACGGCACAAATATTTGAATTCGTAATAGTATATTTTACATGTATTAGTATATTTTCCTTTTTCGGGGAGCTTTATGTAATGATTGGTCAATTTCATGCATTGGAAGATAAAAGTTTGTATTTCCACTTTTAACAAGAAAAATATTGTTATTAACAGGGGTATAGTATGTAATAACTCTGTCAATTACTATTTTTTTAATTATCCATAAAAATTAAACACAGATAAAAACTTTTTAATCATATTTTTTATTTTAAAAATTAAAAAAAAAAACTTATATATTCAGTTTCACCACCATTTTCAAAGACACGTCACACGTCCAAATACAATAAATGCACTGTTTACTCTACTAATCAGATTGATTGATGAAAGATGAAAGCATCATTAAAAAATATTAAATATCAATTAATTTTAAAGATTAAAAAAATATTTGATATTATAATGACTAATTTAAATGTCAAATTATAAACTAAAAATTATGTATATTTATTTTTTTATAAATAAAAAATTATAACTATTTTATAAATTATACTTTAAAATAGTGTTTAACATTAATTATCAAATAATTAATATTGATTCTAAATTAAATTAATAACTAATTTAGACACTAATTTATCGTATCTAAAATATTATCTAAAATATTAGTAACTAATAATATTAAAAATCAATTTAGATTCAAATTCAATAAATAATTTTTTATTTATAATAAAAATTATTTTAAATATTAATAATTACTAGTTTATAAATTGGTATATAACTTAGTCACTATAATTAAATATTTTTTATTTTTAAAATTAGTTATTATTTAATGATTTTTTTAATGCATTTTGAATAGATGAGACATCATGATATTTCCTGAAATTTTATGTTTTCAAAATTTTAATATTTGTATATAATTTATTGATACTAATTTTTTATTGAAAATATTAATAAATAATTATATTTTAAAATCAAATAATATATAATTTTTAATTTATATAAACTCTATTTTATTATTAATTCATACTTTCACTCATTATATAAATATTCTATTTCTTTTTATATTCCTTATTATAGAAATAATCATATTAATTTTTATTTTAAACTAAAATATTTGAAATTATTTATTTGGTTGGTAGTATTTTTATCATATTTTAATTTAAGAAGCATAGATAATTGTATTTAGAAGAATTAATTAGGTTTTTTTTTGTATATAATTTTATTATGAATGATGTGAGAATTAAACTATTTTTTTATTGTGATAAACTGATGAACATTATATAAATGGTTGATAGTTTAATATTTTAGCACGCTAGCAAATATTTTCTTTTTCATATCATTGACCTGCCATACTCTGATTCTTGTGTATTTTTTCTTTCATTTGCTATTTTTAGTTTCTGAAACATAAATTGCGTGACGCTCCAACATTTTGATAAATTCAAATATATAGATACAAATGATAATAGCTGAGCTTTACTTTAACCTAAATTTTAAATTAACAAATATTTAGAATTTTTACAATGCAAAGGTTTTTAATTTTTGTATTTTATTGTAAAATTTTATCTATATAAAACTCTCCACTCTAAAATTTTAATTAAAGATTTTGATTGTTGTTGTCCTATCACATTTTCTTTTAGATATTGGAAGGATATTATATTTTCTTGATTTTTTTTTTTAAGTTTATCAATTCATACTAAAGTTTAAGGTCTTTTCTTCTTTTTTAGGTAATTTGCGTAGAAGAGACATTATCAATGTAAAGTTTAATATTTAGGAACTTATTTGGATTTCTAAAATTGTTAAGCAAAGTTTAGACACATTTTGTTGGAAATAGTCTAAGTGTGAGTCAAAAAGAGTTAAAGTTTCCATTGGATAGAAAAGACAAAGTTAAATACTATATAAGAATAAAGATCCATAACACCATTGTCTTAAGGTTTTGGAGTAAAAGTGATGTCAAAAGTCTTATATATGTAAGACTAGTGTCATATAACCATATAGAACCATAATCTCTCAGTATGACTATAACTATAACCATATACCATATATGAAAAAATATATATAACCCAACAGTGGTATCAGAGCCGATGGTCCGGAGTGAATGACCGCATAAACACATAACCATAACAAAAAAGGGGTCACCGAAGTGACTGACCGCATAACCATAACCAAAAAGGGATCACTCATACACCTAAAGGAAAATATATCATATGAAAAGAAAAAAAAAAGAAAAAAAAAACAAAGGACTCACCCTTGATGGGAGATTGTTGGGAATAGTCCAAGTGTGAGTCAAAAAGAGTCAAAGTCTCACATTGGATAGAAAAGATAAAGTTAAACACTATATAAGAATAAAAGCCCATAACACCATTGTTTTAAGGTTTTGAGGTAAAAGTGGTGTCAAAGGTCTTATATGTGTAAGACTAATGTCATATAACCATATAGAACTACACTCTCTCAATATTATTATAACTATAACCATATATGAACAAATATATATAACCCAAACAATTAAAGTAAGGAAAATTAACAATTACTTGTATTTATGAGTTACGCAGCCCTATGCATAGTCGAAATTCATTAGTTTTTAGATCAGCAGGTACTCCTACATATGAACCATATATAGAATATGCACTTAAAGATCACAATCGGATTTTCTCAAACTATCTTTTGGATAAATAGGTACTCCCGCATGCGCAACATGTCTAGACTACAAAGTTAATATATATATATATATATATATATATATATATATATATATATATATATATATATATATATATTCAGTAGTACTCCACTTGAATAATAATCTTGAAAATATTCTTTAATCTTCAAAGATTTCTTTTATCTTATAATCTTGGAAATATTCTTGAAATCTTTAGGATTTTTCTCATAATATGCAAAATATAAACCAAATACTTATCTTTTTCAATTTTATTAAATAAAACCTAAAATATCTAAAAAGATAATAATAAAATAACAATAAAAGATAAAAATAAAAAATAAAAACATGCTTTATAATTTAAAATATTATTTAATTTTAAGGGTATTAGGCATTGGTTTCAGTAATAATTGAAGCTTAATCCCCTTCTTTGTTTATTTTCCATTATTTATTCATGGTTTCATGCATCGATTATGGGAGAATCGAAGCATAATATGAAAATTTATGCTTCAGTTTATAATTGAAGTAAAAAAATCACCCTTTTACACCTCGTATGCATATGCTTCGGTTGTTGAACTGAAGTACAATGTCCAAAATAATCTGTGTCAAAATTCTTTTCTACACCGGTGATGATAAAAATAAACAAATAAAAATATTAAAAAGAAGTAAAGATTATTAGATGTATTTTAGAAACAATTTGATACACCATTGAACAAAATTACACAAAGGAAAACAAATCATATTTAAGGATACGATAAAATGAAAAAAACTTTGGAGATCTAAGAAAAATTTTCAGATATCGAATTTGTCGAACTATTGAGAAATAATGTTTTTTTTTTTTTGCAAAACAAAAGTTTTTCAATTAAAACAAAAGTTAAGGATCAAAGAGAATAAAGAAGATAACTTTTGTAAAATTACTTAGTAAATAAAGGGTTTATGATATTGAACAATTACAATTGAGAGTCAAATATTCTCATAGGAGAAAAATAAATAATAAATAAAAATATTAATAATGAGTAAAAATAATGAAATGAGAGACTTAAATTTTTTTTTTTATACCCAGTAATTGATAGTACACCATTGAACATAATCACACACAAGTTGTGATAGAAGATAAAGTACATTAGATATGTGAGTGAATTCTGTAGATATAGAACAAGCCAACCAATTAGAATAAATTAGAAAAACTGCATTATGGAAACTATGGGAATAATTTTACAACAAGATTATAACACTATGAAAAGAACTTTCTATTATATAACTATTATCAACAACTCCATTGATTATCCTAGATGATGTAGAACTTTTCAAATTATGTTATTTTCATCAACACAACAAAAAAAAAATTATATACACACATATTAGTAACCATATATATATATATATATATATATATATATATATATATATATATATATATATATATATATATATATATGGTTACTAATATGTACATACCATCACTATCTAATTTCATATCCAATTGAAAAAATAATATTACTCATTTTTGTACTTGTATATGACAATCAAGAATTCTGGCATGTTTGAACAATATTCATAAAAATGAATTTATTTGTCATCTCTATTTTTGTATTTCGACAAACATGAAGAAACAACAGTTAGTTAAATTAAAATAAAATACCTCTTCAAACATTCAAATAGGCAAAAATAGAATTCATTTCAAATTCCAATTAATTTAGAAGTTATATCAAATTGTTTTTTTTTTCTCAACTCCCTTCAATTCAAATTATTTTTTTAATGAAAATCAAGTACATAGATAATAGTTTTGTTTGAAATTTAGAATACAAATAATTAGTTCAATGGAGATTAAAAAAATGTTCAACAACTTCTATAAAAAGTGTTTAAGGGGTAAAATTGAACTAATTTGTCAATTTTTGCTTCATCTATAATTTTATAAAAATGAATTAAGATAAACCAAGTGACCCACAAGTTAAGAGTTTTGACCTACCACTACAAAAAAAAAAAAAAAATCTTATTAGTGACCAAGTATGATGCGCCGATACTTTAACTGAGGTCACGTATCTGTGTCCAACACGTATCCGTATTCGATACTTTATGATACTTTATCGATACTTATTAGTGAAGTATCTAATTTGCAAAATCGTAGTACAATATAAGAAAATATTTGAATAATGATCAATTTTAGTAACAAAAATATTAGTCACTATATAGTGACCAATTTTAAGTATCAATTTAAAAACTAAAAATTATTGGTAACTAAAATAGTTTCAAAAAAAGTTATAATTAGTCTCTAAATTGATAATTAAAATAATTTTTATTATGAATTGATTTCTAAATTGGTCTCTAACATTAACTATCAAGATTTTGACTACCAAAATAAATGGTTTCTAAATTGGTCACTAACATTAGTTACAAAGGTTTTTTGGTTACCAAAATAATTAGTTTATAAATTGGTTTCTAATTAGGAAAATGGTCTCTAACATATTTTTTGTTACTAAAATTAGTCACTATTTAAGAGTTTTCATATAGTAGTACTTTTATGATGACAATAATTTATATTTTTTATGTAGATAACTTTAGTACATATAGTTTTAAGGTACTGTAACATGTATATATAGGTTGTAATTAAGCTTATTTATTAAGTCTCAAATGGAAGATGACGAAATTGGATGATTTTAAAAAATTGGGGTACTAAATTGAACCAAAAATTTAAATTGGGGTACTAAATTGAAAATAACTATTATACTGCCACGTGTCATGATTGTAAGCTGCCACGTGGCACGATGATAAACTGACATGTGGCCGTTTTTAAATTTTTTGAAAAAAAAATATTTTTTTTGATTTCTTTTTTTGAAAAAAATAAATAAAAAAAAAATAAAAATTTCATGGCTTGACACGTGTCCTGTACGAACACGGTGTTAACTCCAACTTAACGGAGATGACCAAATTGAATCTCTTTAGAAAATTGGGGTACCAAATTGAACATTCCTAAAGTTCGGGTACCAAATTGAACTTTCCGAAAAAGTTTGGGTACCAAATGTGTATTTATACCTAGTTTTAATTTGGATTAACACAATAACAATCATATATTTATTATGTTTTTAAGAATTCTTGTACCCATTTTTCAATATTCATATATTGCATATCTATCACGTATGGTGTCCTATTATTTCCAAAATAAACGTATCGACGTACGTGCATCATATTTAGAGATGGCAAATAAACTCGTCCCTGTTTTGACAGGGAATCCCCGCATTAACTGGGTATGGGTATGGGTATGGGGAATCCCCGACTTTTCAGTTGGGTATGAGGATAGGTATGGGGATGTACATATCTCCGCCATAATATCCGTCCCCGCCATATATCCATTCTCGTTTAAATTATTAAAATATTCACAATTAATTAAGTAACCTTATATATATATATATATGTATATATGTATATGTATATATATATATATATATATATATATATATATATATTTTTTTTTTTTTTTATTTTAATTATTTGGTTTGTCATGAAACTCATTCGCATCTCCAATATATTTTTTATCTTATCATAACCTTTATGTAATTATGTTAAAATGATGTATGTTAATTAAAAAAAATTTATGTCTCACATTTGAATATTTCTATTATTTTTTTAATATTTTTATTTATTATATATTTTCCTTTCACATGAGAATGTTTATACTCTCAATTTAAGGTAATATAAAAAAAATTTACTTATTATTATTATTATTATTAATTTTTGTTTAATTTGAAGAACTCTTTTGTTTCATTAAAATAATTTTCGTTATTTTTCAACCATTGAGTATATATGTTGATATTTGAAAAGTTTTCTTAGTTCTCT
>Ga0214544_1007493_pt1 | contig 19091 bp, 15 predicted proteins | sample CNSS3metaG_FD_160074 | JGI IMG/M metagenome (GOLD analysis project Ga0214544, IMG submission 160074) | Root nodule microbial communities from cowpea collected in UCLA plant growth center, Los Angeles, California, USA - CNSS3 | ecosystem: Host-associated > Plants > Roots > Nodule | place: USA... | reverse complement strand
ATAGAGTGTGTGAAGCATGTCAAAAAGGAAAACAAACTAAGGTCTCTTTTAAATCCAAAAATGTTGTTTCAACTGAAAGACCTTTAGAGATGCTTCACATGGATCTATTTGGTCCATCTCGAACCATTTGGTGGCAATCTTTATACATTAGTCATTGTTGATGATTTCTCTAGGTACACATGGACTTTGTTCTTAGCTGCCAAAAATGACATTTTTCATGCTTTCAAAAGACTTGCCAAGACGCTTGAAAATGAAAAGAGTTCCAAGATAGTGTCTATTCGAAGTGACCATGGTGGGGAATTCCAAAATGAAAATTTTGAACACTTTTGTGAAAAGCATGGCATTAACCATAATTTTTCTGCACCAAGAACCCCACAACAAAATGGTGTTGTTGAAAGGAAAAACAGGTCATTTGAGGAACTAACTAGAAATATGTTGAATGAAAACTCACTACCTAAGTACTTTTAGGCTGATGCAATCAACAATGCTTGCTATGTTTTAAATAGAGTGTTGATAGGCCAATTTTGAAGAAACCCCCCTATGAGCTTTTCAAAAGGAGGAGGCCTGTTTTAAGTCACCTAAAAGTATTTGGATATAAAACGTCAAATTGATGGAATATTGTCACACCACACATGGTCCATTACCTATAATTCACTTCCTAATTATCTCTAGTCATGACTGGGCATTTAGCAACCATAATATCACATTCTCCAAGGATTTGTTTTAACTTAGCACCAATATCACCCAATCCAGCACCTCCAAGACATTTAACTAGTATTTCCATGCAATATTACATAATCAAATATCATCTATCTATGCATATAGTCACGAGTGACACCTCAAGCCAATAATTCATGATCAACAATTATCCAATCACACATTTACAAAGACTATGCTTCCAGAACCTGAACTATTAATTACATTATCCTTCTCCCTATCTTTCCTTAATATTCCAACCAACACACCATAACCTAGTCATACTTTCAAATCCATTACCCTTCACATACTTAATTACCATAATATTTTGCCCCTTCCAATGTTACTAATTAAATTCTAAAACCACACACTCACCTAGGATCCTCCCTCATTTGTTTTTCACTACCTGAAATCGCCAAAAGAGTACCTGGGCCTCGCCATCGTCTGGCGGCAAGCAAAGCGCCGCTAGGCGGTGTATCAGTACCCCGCATAAACCAAGCTTCTTCATACCTGCGACAGATTCAACCCTTTTCCAGTATTCATCCCTACCACTTACACTCACCAAGATGCGACAATACATATATAATGGACTAACTTTATGCTCTTAATTCAATCCATAAAGGTTTCTCGATCTTTACTCTCTTGAATAAACCCAATTTTCCGCCCCTTCCACCATTGCACATATAATCATGGATTATCATGCATGAGTATATCTAAAACTTTGCCATACCCCGAATTTTAATTGATTTCAGACCAACAAGGTATCCAATAGAGGCTGCACACATCAATTCCAAAAACCATATTGATTCTCATACAAACAGCAATAAACAACCAAAACGAACGCAAACAGTGTCGCGCCGCCTGGCAAATATTCATCGCCGCCAGGCAGTTCATGCCAAATTCAAGAACTGAGGCAAAATTTGTTATGCCGCCTGGCGGCTCAGTCCTTGCTGCTAGGCGGTTTCTGGGCAGAAACCCAGAAACCTCGAAAAACAACATAAAATGGCAGGGAATCAAAGCAGTTTCATACATACAAGGCACAATTCATCGTATTCAATTAAAAATCAAAGTAAACAGCTCCCCTTACCTAGAATTCGCGCTCCAATTGGTTCTCTAACTCTTGTCCTTATGATATCCACCAGTTTCCTTTTTCTCCTTCACACAAAACTTCACTCTACCTCTCCCAAAACGCCATTAACTTCTCTGCAATACACCCTTGCCAGTACCCTCCACTGGAGTCCCATTTTCCCTCACTCTCTCCAATTTTTACTAACCCTTAACTACTTCTTAATGACCTTTAATGGTCCTAAAACGAAAATTAAAGTTAATCCTAGGGTTAATTGCTATTCAAAGTCAATTATGACCCTTCTCTCCATTCTTGACTTCCACTCTTGTAGCTAGGGTTTCTATGCCTCTTCATTACCATGCAAAAAGAAAATTTCGCCCAAAAAAGAAACTTAGTTTTGTTCTTAGCAAGGTTTGAACCCATAACCTTTTAATCACAAAGCAAGTGCACAACCAATTCAACCAAACCATGTTTCATGTTAATTCTTACAATTTTAGGATTATATTATCACGTCTCACATTCAAATATATAACATAAAAATTTATAAATTAATTAACATAAAATTGGCATACATAGGACTCAAACCCAAGTCCTCTCACACAATTAAGTACTCTTAACCACTTGAGCTAGTACTTTTCCACATCATAGTTATCCACATTAAATGTCTTGAAGACTTCTATTACCCGTATTTATTAAATAATTATTTAATTAACTATTTAATTTTCTCGGGTCTTACACGCACCAACTTGTTAATCTAAAAAATGGCAATGGTAAAAGAAATAAGGACCTCAAAGCAACTATAATTACACAACCTCCAAATCATCTATAGAATATTTGTAATTGTAACTACCTTAATAATAATGACTAAAGAACTAAAAAGAGTCCTCATAAATTGAAACACCAAATCAAGAGATGAAAGCCTGAAGTCTTGAAAAAGACCTTGTAACCACTCCCATAAACGCATAACATTATAACAATTAAAGAATAAATGAAAATGAGATTTTAAATCATGTCCACATAAAGAACACATGAAACGAAGAGAAATCCCTCTTTTTTACACCTCTAAATTAATACAGTATTATTTTCCCTGTGTTAATTGTTTGAATTAGAGACTAAAAGAAATTAAGTTGATACGAGGGCATCTTCTATGTGATGGTATCCTAAAGAGTTATACAACGTGGATTTGACATGGTGAAGTTGTATACCTTCCAACCGTATCTCAAAGTCAAGAGTTTAATCTACATTGTTTGGATTGTGTGGACGATATGGTTGAAGATATTGGAGGAGAAATTTTTCAATGAGAACACGTGTATAATTCATTGATAGATGATTCAGAAAAGGCTTTATATCTTGGTTGTACGAGTTTCACTCGTTTCTCAACAACATTAAGATTATTTAACATTAAAGCTAGAAATTGGTAGGCCAGTAGAAGTTTCAGTGAGTTGCTCAAACTGTTGCATCTAATCCTTAGAGGGTAATAGATTGTTAACATGTCATTATGAGGCAAAGAAGATACTATGTTTGATAGGTATGGAGTACCAAAAATTCATGCATGTCCTAGTTATTGTATTTTTTATAGAAAAAAGTTCAAAAAATTGACTAAGTGTCCAAGATTTAGAGTATCACGATATAAAGTGAAAGATGATAACGATGATGAACATAACTTAAAGAATGGTCCTCCTGCAAAAGTGTTAGATCAGTTTTCACGTAAAACATTGCTTAGCCTTTCATACCATTGCCTTGGTGCTTGTTTCAAACCATATAAGGCCTTTTTCAATTTGAAAACATGGTTAAGATAGAGATGATCCTCAAATCCAGGAGGTTGTGATACATACACTTCTTCATTTAGGAAACCATTCAAGAATGCACTTTTCACATCCATTTGATGCAATTTAAAGTTACACATGCAAGCATATGCTAATAGTAATCTCACAGCTTCTAGCCTAGCTACAGGTGCATAAGTTTCATCTTGCATAGCCACAATCTTGAGTTCATCTTGCATAGCCACAATCCAATTACTATCATTCAAAGCATCATTCACATTCTTAAGTTCAATTTGAGATACAAAAGCAACATGTTCACAAAATACAATCCTACGTCTAGTAGATACTCCCTGTTTGATATCACCTATGATGTTGTCCTTTGATAAACCTCTAGGCTGGATCCAATCCTTGGGCAAGTTGTTGTCTACAACTTTTTCAGTCGACTATTTTACCTTTTCAGCCGATTGATTTCTTACACCAGTAGACTTTTCTGCAGCAGAAATCTGTTTTTGCAGTAGATCTTCTTCATCTGCATTCTTTGGCCCTTGATCTTGCAACTTTGGGTTAGTTTCATCAAATACAACATTCATAGACTCTTCAATAGTCATCAATCTCAATTATTGGTAAAAACTCATTTAATCATATGAAAGTTTCTAAATAAAATCAAAGTAATATCTCAATTCAATTTAAAAACCCTTAGACTCATGACCAACATGCATATAGATTTAAAATCATTACTTCTTACGTGATTTAAAGATAAAAGACATAGATGAATGAAAACCTCAACAATAATAAAAAGAACAAAGAAATTAATTGATCTAACCTCATAATCTAATTAAGAAATTACAATGGAATCAATCCAAGAATTTTAGAACTCCATGAATGCAAAATAAAGAGAGAAGAATAGAGAGAAGAAAAGAGAGAGAAAGAAATTAGGTCCCCCTAAGGGTTCCTCAATTCCAACGTGCCGAGCTTGTTTTCTCCTACTCCCATAGTCTCTTTATATAGGACTTGGACTGGGTTTTTCTATTGCTAAAATCTCTCAAATATCTTTTAAAATAAAGATAAAGATAAAGATAAATATTTAAAAATATTTGGAGAGATATAGACTATTTGACAAATATAGTTGGTTGATAATATCAATATCTAATATAATTAAATTAATTAATTAAATATATATGATAAATTATCACTAATTAATATTTGTATTAATTTTCCAAATCAACCCTTTGCAATCTCCTTAAATTATCTTCTAAATAATCCAATATCTTCAAGATATATTTGTTTGTTGTGGAACTAAAAAGATTCAAGAAGATCTTGTCATATTTAAAAAGATTCGGTAGTTATTATCTTTTAATATCTTTCCCAAATTATCTTCTATCATAAAAATAAAGAAAACCGCAAGGTCCACTTTTTCTTTCCTCTCTTCTTGGTTTAGCCAAACTTCTTCACTTTTTCAAGATTTTCTTGTCGTTTTCATAGAATGCTTGGCTTGGATTTTTGTGATTTTGATAATTTCTTATTCTTGGATTTATCTTTAAGGTGTCATGAAGCTTTAAGCAATTTATTTCCATACCTCCATGAGTTCAACTTAGCTGTAGCTGCACTAACACACCTCAAAATATTCAAAGAACATTTATGCAACTCAAAAGTTATTTTTAACATGTTTTTGTTTCTCATGCTCAATAAACCCAATTATAGGAAATCCCAATTAAATTAATCTTTAAGCACAAAAATTCAATTAAATACCCAGAATTAAACATTAAATGAGGGCAAAAATATGCAGTCATCAGGTATTAATTTGGACCTACCTGAAGTCAAATCAAGCAAGGAATTTCTTAGAAGGATCCAAATCAAACGTGAGAAAATAATGAGTATTGATATGCCAAGTAAGCCACCTATGGTTGCTTCTAAGGGACAATTTAGTTTGTCTATGTTTGAAGTTGGAGGCAAAAGTGAAAAAAACACTCTTAGAATTATTGAGATTGAACCGAGTTAGTTTGATTTGTAAATATGCTAGTTATTTTCTTTAATTGAGTGAAATGTATTACAAGGTTACTAGGTTTCTTAAATATGATTTGGTTATTAGGTTTTCAAAGGATATGTTTGATGTTGATAAATGTTAATAGTCATGATACCATGTTACTCTATATAAAAGAATTTTTTTTTCTTGTATGATGTTATGATTGATAATGGGGTTTTTATGTGTTGAATAAAAGTTGTGCTTCTACATTTCAAATTTAATACGACACTTTTACTATTATAGTGAGAAAGCATACTAGGAATTTAACGTCTCAAGGATTCATGAAAAAACTTAATATTATTGTGAATATTCAAATGCCCATCGGAAAAAACTAATCATTAATCTCTCTAAACTTTATTAGGAGAATGAAATCTAAATATTACATTCATTAGCGGTCATAGTTAAATGCTTTCTTTTAAGTTGGTACGTTTATTCACAACTTCATATTTTTAATCTTAATCTTTTTTTGTAGGATGAAGATGAAGATTACTTGGACAAGAGAACTCATAAAATGCAGAAATAAATTTAATATTTTTCTTAAATATGAGTTGTAATTTTTTTTTTTTAATTTCAAAATATATTAGGTGACATTGCATTAGCTTTTAATGGTTTCAGTTATACAATTATGATTTCACATATACATTATGGTATTTGCACATTTAATTTTATTACTCAATGTTATGACTTTTATTTATGGTTTCTTCAATTACAAAACTAATGAATATGGATTTAATTGTCTATTATCTTATTTATTTCATTATTTAAAATAAATAAGTCTTTTAATAATTTATGACTTGTTATATTTTTATCTTGCTCAAAATAAATTCGATGAATAAAAAATTAATTATTTTTTTTATAAATACTATAACTTTAGTCCAAAATAATAAGTTACATTTTAAAAAAATATTCCCTAAAAATACAACTTATAAGAATAAATCACATTTTTAAAAGTGTTGCTTAAATACTATCAAAAGAAAAGATAACGTATAAAATGTGTTGCCTAAAGAATAGCCAATATTTAAAATGTATTACCAAAAGAATTATCAATTTCTAAAATGTGTTGCCTAAAAAATATCTAACGTTTGAAATATGTTGCTTAAAATTATGAATAAATTGTTGCCAATACACTAATAAAAAGTGTGGTCTATTGTACTTGTCTAAGACAATGGTTTTCAAAACATTGGTGGCCTTAGAAAAAAAAATTGTTGCCTTTGAGCAATGGCCACGACTGCAAACTCTACGGTTGAGAAACTGTTGCCTAAACTTAAGGCCACAAATATATTGCTTTAGGCAACACTTTTCAGCTATTATCTAAACTAAAAAATGGTGTAGTGAAAATTTCAGTCACTAATACAAGACACATGTCAGTCGCTAATTCGGTCACTAAAAATGTTCTTTCCAATTTATATAAATAACCACTGATATAACAACTAGAATTTAGCTACTAGAAATTTTGGTCGTTATTTCAGTCGCTAACCATATTGTTGTCACTAGAAAGTAATTTGTCGATATTTCGGTGACGTTGCAACAAATGTTGTTCGATGACTATTTCAACCATAGTCATTAGAAAGCAATATATCGATATTTCGGTGATAGATTTGCAACAAATTTCGTTCGATAACTATTTCAATCACAAATAGCGTTGGTAACTAAAACCTTATTTCTTGTAGGGAATGACCATATTGTTTATGAAGCTCAATTCATTTTAACTAATTTATTTTCTTATAATTATTTATAATAAAATGTATTAAATCAACACCAAAATACTTATTAGATAGGTGTTTATCATATAAACATTCATTCAAAGTTTATTTATATTGTTAAAATAAGATATAATTAATTAAGTCATTTTTTTTATAAATTAAGGCATTGTTTTAGTTAGCTATTCATCAAGAGATAAAACGTTATTAAGTCAAGGTTCCAAAGCTATACCTCTCTAAATGCATGGAACAACATGATCTTCACCAGTTTCTTATATAAGCTATGATACCATGCAAGATTTCATCTAAAGAAAAAAGTATTTGTAGAGTTGATCAATAAATATGTAGTAAATTGTACTCCTATACTTAAGTTGACTATGGGGACTTCCCAACATTTCTACATTTCTCTCTAGGAGTTATTTTTTGTAGAAATCTTCTTAACTAACTTCGTAAACAAGTGAAGTATACACATGAACTTTAACTTTTATTATAAACTCAATTCATTTTAATTACTCTGTTGTAATAAATATTTATGTTTATTGTGAAAACTTTTGAATCAATACTGAAATACTTTTTACACGTGTTATACTAAAATATTTATACATACATTATTTTTACGATTGAAATAAAATAATACTAAAATGTTGCATTGTTACAAGCATAATTATAATTTATTTTAAATATTTATACTAAAGCAAAAATTTCTTCTTCACAGCACAACAATATTATTTATAAAAAAGTTAATTTTTTTTAAATTGTTTTTGTAATTTTAATAATTTCTCATCATAAATTATGATATATTATCATAAGTTATGAATGATTATTATCATTATTATCAAATTAAAATATATATTTGGTTCTTATTATTTTTCAATTTTGTCATTTTAGACATAATATTGTTTTTTCTTCAAATAGATTTTAATTTTTGTCAATTTTATTTAATATTTTTTTAACAAGATTTAAATAATTATTAGTAATAAATAATTACTATTACGCGTCTTTTTATAATTTTTTAAAATTTAATTTTTTTTTCAATTTATACCTTTATTTTCCTATCTTCATGGATAATAAAATTGACAAACAAATATACACACAAACTAAATAAAATATAAAGTAAGCACTTTATTATTATCATACCATTGAAGTTCTCACTTTTCCAATAATTTATACATTAAATCGTGGACCTAAATTTACATTTCATTTTACAAATCACTACACTCCAAAATATAAAATGAAAACTTATAAATAAAATAAAAACATAGAATTCATTTCTTCTAAATTAAATCCCACGAAAATTTGAAAATTTTGATTTCACGCCATCAGTCATAACTTATTCTAGATTCTAATGTCAAGATAATTCAAAATCTATATTGAAGAGATTGTTACAAGAATAAAAGAATAAAGTTGTTATGAATTAATGATTGTTTATTGATTTGATACATTTACTCATATGATTCATTATTTTTTATGTAAATATTTGTATTAACTAAGTTGATTTGTTTCCTTTATGGATTATATGTTGTATCTATAATAGGACTATTCCTATCAATAATAATACACAAATGAGTTGGTCTCTATTCTCTCATTCTCTATTCTCTATTGTTTCTTCTCTTCTCTATTATCTATTATTCTCACTCTATTATTCTCTATGTTATTCGCTTATTTCATAATACGTTATCAGCACGATGCTCCAATCAATTGAGGACTAGTGGAAGTTTTTTCTCTTTAACAACAGCGCTCTGCATGTCTCAATCCAGACTCTTTCTAAACCTTTCTCCATTTACAATTTTGTCTTATATTCTTCTTTTTGTGATAAGAATTGTTTGACTTTATCAATTTTCATCTCCGTCTTATTATTTTTATTTTTTATTATGACGGTGATTATTCTTATTATTATTATTTTATGTGCTAGTTCTAAACACGTTAAACGTTGCACAATTTGAATTTGTGATCCTTGATATTACAGGGAAGAATTACTCATATTCGATATTAAATGTTGAAATACATTTAGATGCAATGGGTCTTAGATACCATTAAAGAAAGAAATAAAGCATCTGAGCAACTATTTTACTATTGCGACAACAATATTGTTAAAAGAGATTTCACAAATATTATGAATTGATTCCATGTTTTTGTATGGCTGAACAAAGCAATGAAGCTTTTGATGAAAAATCACGAGATCCGTTCCATTCCCAGAAGTGAATGCAGCAATAAATATTATGAATTTATTTCATGCCTTTGCATAGCTGAACAAAGCAATGAGCTTTTGATAAAAAATCATGAAACATGTCCAATTGGTTCTACTCCAATCCCAGAAGTGAATGAAGCAACATTTGATTTATATTTTCATGATCGTGATATTGATTATGGACATGGTTATAAAGAAAATTTCAAAGCCACATTTTGGCACCATAAGTGGCACAATAATGTGAAAAAGGGAAAAGGAAAATGTGAAAATATTGACAAAAAAATGAAAGTATATATTATCATTACGGTGGTAAAGGCCATTTGAGTTGTACTTATTGTACACCAAAACATCTTACAAATAATGAGAAGAACATAGAAACACATTTTGCTTATGAAGATGGTGATTCTGATTATGGCCATATGGATGCTACTCATCTTGATATTATTATTTTCTTTGCTAAAGCAAATGGAAGCATTAATCACCTCATTGATTATGAGAGTGTTAAAAAAAATCTCATATTGATATTTACGTTTATATGAAAAATGAATGTTTGCACTAGTACCAAAAGATATGTGTCTTATTAATAGTGTAACAACTTATACAATTCTCAAGAGTAATAAATTTTTCTCTTGTTTGATAATGTAAGACATCAATGTTAGTATTATTTATAGTACTACAAATATATTTGAAGACTCTAGAAGAGCTATTATACTTCAACCAAGAAGTTGAATAGAAACTTATTAAGTTTCAATAATATTTGTCTAAATGGATATTATATTGAGACAAACAATGAAAAAGATATGAAATATCTTTATATCTCCATGATTGAGTTTAAAAACAAAATATATTAGATAAATTATCAACATTCTCTTATAGTTTGTACTGCAAGTTTATTAGTACAATTGAAATGCATGTCATGGTAAACTAGAAGTTTACAAATCAAAATGATTGCCTTGTTTGACATGATCAGTTATTATGATGCAGAAAAAAAAAGGGTTGAAAAACTCATGTCGACACGTTTGAAGCATGGTAAACCTATTGGTTCCAAAGATAAAAACTCTTGAATGAGAAAAGGAGCTAAAATGCAAGATGACCTAATCGAAAAGGTGAAAATCCTAAAAGATTAATTTGACATAATTAATGATTCGGTTCCAGAAGAACCTTAGGTACCTAAAATTATTGAAAATGATGAGATCTCAATAAGTTATGTCATTAATCATATAATATGGAACCAAAATGAGGTTAACATTGATGAAACTTTTATTTGTAACATAGCAATGAATGTTATGAATGACAATGAGGATCAATAAGCAATGATCATTAAAGATTGTCGGCAAAAAAAATATTAGCCAAAATGAAAATATACAAAGAAGCATAATTATATTTGCTTGCTAAACGAAATGTTTTTGGACGTATAGTTCACCCACCTGAAGTTGTGAAACCTTTTGGGTACATATGGATTTTTGCACAAAAATCAAATTAAGAATGATGAAATTGTTAGATACAAAGCACAATTGGTTGCTTAAGCTTGTTCTCAAAACCTTGTATTGATTTGTGAAAAAACATATTCACTAGTATTGGATGCAACAACATTGTAATATTCGATTATCATAGTTGCACAACAAGGTTTGCATTTACATCTAATGGATGATGTTACAATCTATTTGTTCACATGTGGTAGCACAATGATTTTATGAAGGTATATGAAACAAACCATAGTAGCAACATTGTCTAATCATACAGAATTACGAGGAATGTTGTGAGTGTATTTGGCTAAGGTCTATAATTCAACATGTGCAAGAAACTTGTGACTATCCCCAACAAAGATGGAATCAACAACCATATATCAAGACAATAGTGTATTGTTCAATTGAAAGGATGATATAGATATCAAAAAATTCATTCATGTGAAAATATGACATGTCTATTGAAGTTTTTGCCAAGAAGAACTTTTGAGCAAATGATTCACAAGTTCGGACTCCGTCACCTTAATGATGTAAGTTTACACGAGGGAGAGAAATAGAATATGTGATGAACAATATTGCATTAAAGAATATAGAATGTTGTACTCTTTTTCCTTCACTAGTTTTTTTTTATCCCAAAGGGTTTTTCCTAGTAAGATTTTAACGAGGCACATTCTTTTATCAATGGACACTCAAGGGGGAGTGTTATGAATTAATGATTGTGCATTGATTTGATACATTTACTCATATGATTCATTACTCTTTATGTAAATATTTGTATTAACTAAGTTGATTTGTTTCCTTTATGGATTACATGTTGTATCTATAAATAGGACTATTCCTATCAATAATAATACACAGATGAGTTGCTCCCTATTCTTTCATCATCTATTCTCTATTGTTTCTTCCCTTCTCTATTATTCTCACTCTATTATTTTCTCTGTTATTCGCTTTATTTCATAACAAAAGTATAATTATAAGGATTAAAAACACAAACAAATCGGACTTTTTGATTGATTTAAATTAAACCCTTTTCTTTTTTTGCAATGATGAGCTGTGCAGTAAAGAGAAGATTGTAAAAGTAATTTAAATTTTCATAGTTTGCTACATTCAAAGATCACTCACTTACCCGGGATAAAAACAAAGAACTTTATCAATTATGGAAGTTATTAACTAGGGATTTTTTTTTTTTAAAAAAGACCGTATTTTAATTTACTAAAAGTACTATACCAAATCTCAACCAGATTAAAATAAAATATAATGATAATTTAAATATTCCAAGAAATACATGAAACTAACCATAAATTTTAAATTCCAAAAATTAAGCAAATACTTTATTATACCAAAATAAATTCCATGATATACAAATAAAAGAATATAAATGTACTTTAAATTAAATAAATTCATTATTTCTTTTTCTAATTTCTCCAACTTATTAAGCATGGAATTAACCATAGAATTTTATTCCAAAACTGAAATATATACTCTATGGAACCTAAAAAAGTCCATAAGATACAAACACAAGAACATAAAATGGAGTTGAAATTCAATTTAATTAAATAAATTACATTATTTTCTTTTGTAGTATCTCTAAATCATAAATTAAGTCTATTAAAATAAATAGTGATAATGATACACAATCGATAACATTATTGATTGGTTACCTTAACAATATATGGTAACATTACTTTTTAATTGTAAAAATACAATATGGCATTTAATACTTTTAATGTTCAAAGTCACTTAGATTAGGTAGAGAAACGATGTGTAGAAAAATGTTAAAAAAATTATATATTAAAAGAATGAACCAGATACATGCTCTTCTTACAAAAATAAGAAGAAAATTTGATGATAAGAACTATTTACTCCCTTCAACTTTAGATATTTGTGTATGCTTCATTAAATTCATTTCTCATTTTCGGAAGAAAAGCATAGTCTAAATAAATAGTTTAGTCCTAAATTAGTCATTTTAAGCATTATTAAGTCCATCCATAGTTTTCATAAGAAAAATATATTACTAGTTTTATCATTTTCTTACTCATTATTTGTCTAACCTAGGTAGGGTTTACTCATAAATCTATTTAATATCATGTTGTATTTTTATAGTTTAAGAGTGATGTAAATAAATATTTATATAATTTAAGACCGATGTTACTAAATATTGTTCTTGAGAAGAGTAACATTTGGATAAGGCAAGTGAACAAATATTCTCATATGATCATGTGTGTATTAAGTACTTTATTATTTTTTGTACGGTTTATTCATTTATTGTTATATTTTTAAAACTTAAATGAAACATAAAAGTTTTTCTACACATTATATTCGAGTTTAAAGCCACAAGTCCAAAAGTTATGTTATTGTTCACTATATATATTATACATAGCTCATATTCTTTTGTTTAATGTTTGAATATATATATTTTTATTCTATATCATTTAATGTTTTTACTATTGTAATGATCAATATTTGTTATTTTCTAATATTAAAGAGAAAAGTGGTTGTACTATACAGCCCATCGGCGCATCGGCCTAACAGACCAAACTCGAGCGGCCACAAGCTACTAGCAACAGATAGATCGTGTGGCAAAGCCAAGGACGACCGGCCCATCGGCCACACGGGTGAAACACATTTCATTGTTTAAGGCTATTCACCCATAAAAGATAACCCGCCTGACCAAGCGCCCATCGGTCGATCGGCCACACGGGTGAAACACATTTAATTGTTTAAGGCTACTCACCCATAAAAGATAAACCCGCCTGGCCAAACGACCACCGGTTGATCGGCCAAACGGAAAACTGGGATCAATCAGTCGGATTAATTAAAATTAAACAAGTCAGTAATCATAATTAAGGAATCATTGGGCCGCGATTAAGGAGCCCTAATTATAGGCCCACACTGGAAACTATAAATAGGGCCCAAAGGTAGGTTGGTGAAGATCTTTTAATTTGCATTTATTACAGTAGTTATAATTATCGACCGATCGGTCTTAAAACTGACTTAAGCATCAGAGCCTCTTAGACAGGTACACCGATCGCCCGTTCAACCGATCGGATAAGAAGGAAGATCGCGTGGAATGGAAGCTACAACAGATTACTTGGGAAGGAAGCATAGAGGAGAAAGAAGGATAATTTGAGTGTTATCAGTAGGTGCTTGGTCCCTACACCCGAAACAGTGGTTATAATATTGTGACAATCAAATATGAGTTATTGGAAACTAGGGTAAGATTTTGAATGTATTGTTCTATTACAAAATAAATCTTAAAATCTATTTATTCAACTATTCTAATGCACTTGAATTAGGTTTCATTATTCTCATAAGAAGGAAGATGAGGCTCAGAAGTATATTCTCAATGTTTTTCTTTTTTTTATTTGTGTTTTGAACTGATATTGTAACAATGAGTTCATTTTGAAAAAGTAGTTATGTTTATAGAGAAAACTTAGGTGAAAAACCTATTAGTCCCCTATATCGTAATGTCAAGGAACCTATTTTCAAGACTATTACGAAAATACTGATCGTTAAGACGGCTTTAAAAAATTAAAATTAAATAATATCAATGACATGACTATCTTAACCATCAAATGAAGCTTAACAACACACTTTTTTCGCACTAACTTCATTTAATGATAAGACGTTCACATGATTGATATTATTTATTTCTAAATGATTAAATTCTAAAGCTTTTGGAATCTTCTTAACAATAAGCATTTTCATAATAAACTTAAAATCACATTCCTTGACATAACATTACATGGGATTAGTAGGTTGTTTAAGTTTTTTTATTTTTTCTACAAATATAAACCCTTTTCAGAATGAACTCATGGATACAATATCAGTTCAAAACACAAATAAAAATTAAAAACTAAACTCACCAACAAATATTATAGAATATAAAGAAATGACATGGAATAGCTAAAATAAGGTAAACAAGCTATTGGTCCTTATATCGTACTGCTAAGGAACCTGGTTTCAAGACTATTTCAAAAATCTTTATTGTTAAAAAGGCTTAAAAACTTTAGAATTAGATAATATCAATGGCATTTAGCCATCAAATCAAGCTTAATAGCACACTTTTTTGCACAACCTTCATTTTATGGTGAGGTAATCACATAATTAATATTATTTAATTCTATATTATTAAATTCTAAAGCTTTTGAAGTCTCCTTAACCATGAGCATTTTTGTAATAAAATTAAAATCACATTCCTTGACATAACAATATAAGGGATTAATAGGTTGTTTATCTCAATTTTTTCCTATAAATATAAATCATTTCCAAAATGAACTCATTTAATCAAACACATACTATAAAATATAAAGAAATGACTGAATAGAAAAAAATGAAGTGCAAAACCTATTGGTCCCCTACTTGTCAACGAATATAGTTTTAAGGCTGTTACAAAAACACTTTATAGTTAAGAAGGATTAAAAAAATTAAAATTAAATAATATCAATGACATGGTTGTCTTAGCCATCAAATGAAGCTTAATAATTTTTTGCACTAACTTCATTTAGTGGTGAGACAATCATATAATTTTATATATATTATTTAATTGTAAAATTTTGCGGTTTTCTTAACCTTTAAGCATTTTTTGAAATAAATTTAAAATCACATTTTGTGACATAATTGATAAGTATGAAAAATACTTATTATTCTTATTTTATTGGACCTCTTAATTGTACTTAATCATGTGTTTTGTGGGAAGTTTTAGGTTGTTTTTAGGTTCTTTTAGGTTAGATATATTTTGTGTTATCTTTGAGATTATTGTATAGGAAAGTGAAGGATTGGAGAAGAAGTGAGGTTATTCTGTTAGGATCCAGTCGCCCAGCGAAATGGACTAGTCGCCCAACGAGTGTGCTCTGTCGCCTAGCGAGTAATCACCGGTCGCCAGCGAGTAAGTCATCTTGCCCAGCGAGAAGACGGTTTTCTGAAGTGGTTATAGTTTCAAAAAGTTACACGAAACTGTGTGCTGGAGTGTGGGAACGCGACATAACCATAAAAGAGACGAAAAAACGCCATTCTAGGGCAAGGAGACTTCATAATATTCCATCAAATTCATCCATCCTTTGTTCTCTAGATGCTTAGGAGTGACTAGACTCCTCCTTCATTGGGGTTGGATGTAATGAACCTATACTCTTTGTAATTTTCCTATGCAATGTAATCTCTTTCGTTGTTCATATGTTTTATCTCAATTATAAATGTGTTTGATGGAAATCTTTGCTATTTGGTTGTATCTAATTATTGGAAAATGAATTGGAACTTAACCTTGGATAGAACAACCATGAGATTGGATTCTAGGAATAGACGTAATCTCTAGGTCATTCTATACATCAAATCTTAATGCAAGTCATGTGTTAAAATAGTTAAGGAATTAATATTTTGACATATTTGACTTAGAACTTACTTCTAAGGAATTAAGGGCTAGTAAGCTTATGATGAGGATGTTTGAGCACGATAGAGAAATTGTGTAGGAAATATTGCGTTAGTATGGTTCATGAAATCCAACCTTGATGAAGTGTTTCTTAAATTCTTTTATAACTTTAGTGTTTATTAATTTTGCATGTTGTTCTTAAATTAAACCAATCTTTTACGTTGACATTATTGCTAAAATTAGTAAATAATCACACTTAGACAAACGAACACAAATCCCTTGGGAAAACGATACTTGGACTTCCATTTTTACTACTTGTAACGAATTGGTACACTTTCCAAAGAGTTAACAAGTTTTTAGCACCGTTGCCGGGGATTTGTTTGTTTTTGATTTGTTTGATTATGTTATTTACCAGTTTAGGCTTCTACATTCATTTGTACATTCATCTTTGGCTACTTTCTTAGAGATCTGTAACACAGTGAAGATTCACCAAGTGCCAGATGAGGCCATCATATTGAGTCTTTTTCCTTTCTCTTCGGCTGGGAATGCTAAGGTTTGGTTGAACTCCTTTCCTGAGAATAGTTTGACTGACTGGGAGGATGTTGTAGCCAAATTCTTGAACAAGTACTTTCCACAATCAAAGGTCAATAAAGGGAAGCAAGAAATCTCATCCTTTCAACAAGAAGATTCTGAGTCATTGGGCCAAACATAGGATAGGTTCAAAGGCTTGTTACGAAAAACCCCTACTCATGGTTTTGACATGCCTACGCAACTTACTCTATTCCTTGGAGGATTGCAATCTCATACTAAATTAATGTTGGATGCCTCAGCTGGAGGCAATATCAAGTGGAAGACACTTGAGGAAGCCCATGAAATGATTGAGAATATGGCATCTAATGATAATGAAATGCAGAATGAGAGGGCCACTTCACATAACAAAGGAGGTATGTTAGAGCTTCAGTCTTAGGATGCAATATTGGCTCAGAACAAAATAATGACTCAATAGCTTGAATCAGTAATGAAGAAGCTTTCTCAATTACCTAAGGAACTTCAGAATGTCTCACAGGCTCAACACCAACAAGCTGTGCAAGGATGTGAGTTGAGTGGTGGAGATCACCCAAATGGGCAGTGTGTCATGAAGACCAAGGTCGTCAGGGTAATTATGGTAACTACAACCAAGGTTGGAAGCCTCACCCAAGCATGGGCCAGCCTGGACCTTCTAACAGACCTCCACCTCAATCCCAACCATCTTTGACTGATAGGACCACTAAACTTGAGGAAGCAATGCAACAATTTGTGCAAGTGTCTATTTCCAATCAAAAGAGCACGGAGGCATCTCTTCATAACTTGGAAATGCAAATTGGGCAACTTGCTAAGAAGTTGGAGGACAAGCTAGAGAAAAACTTTGGGGCTAATACTGAGGTTAACCCCAAGGAGCAATGTAAGGCTATTGTTAGAAGAAGTGGTAAAGTGTTAGTGGAGAGAGATGTGATAAAAAAAGAGAGTGAGAAAGAAGGAGAGACGAGTGGAGAGAAAATTGAGAATGATGAAAAAGTTGAGAGAGAAGATGAGAAAGAAGTGGAGAGAAAAAACAGTGAGAAAAAAGAAATTGTGAAGCCACTTCCTTATCCCAAAACCCACTCTAGAAAAGAAAAGGAGAAACAATTCTCGAGGTTTTTGGATATTTTCAAAAAACTAGAGATTACCTTTCCCTTTTCTGAAGCTCTCCAATAGATTCCTTCTTATGCCAAATTTATGAAGGAATTGCTCACCAAAAAGAGGAAGTACATTGAGGAGGAGACAATTGAAGTGTAAGGCAATTGTAGTGCAATTATTCAAAAGATCTTGCCTCCCAAATTCAAAGATCCAGGTAGTTTTACTATACCATCCACCATTGGGAAATTACCCATTGGAAAGGCATTAATTAATTTGGGAGCAAGTATAAATTTGATGCCTCTTTCCATGATGAGAAGAATTGGAGATTTGGAGGTGAAACCCACGAGGATGACACTTCAATTGGCTGATCGATCTATTAAGTGTCCATATGGTGTTATAGAAGATGTATTGGTGAAAGTTGATAAGTTCACTTTTCTAGTGGATTTTGTCATCTTGGATATGGAGGAGGATACTGAAGTCCCTCTCATATTGGGGCGCCCATTCATGAAGACTGCCAGGGTGATTTTTTATGTGGATGACGGTCATCTAAAAGTCCGTGTGCAAGATGAAACTGTGACTTTTAATGTCATAGAGGCCATGCAACATCCAAGTGATAGTGGCAATTGTTTCAGAGTGGAGGTCCTTGATGAAGTGATTGACACAGCTAAGAGTCAGATGCATGTAAAATCCTCTCTTGAGAGAGTTTTGACTGATTCTTGTGATAATTTGACTCTTGAAGAGGAAGCAGAAGTGAAAGAAGTCACTATGCAGTTGGAAAAGACTAGAGAAGTATCTTCCCCTCATGTTAAAGTGGAGAATTTGACAAAGGAGAAATCTGATGATCAAGGCAAACTTGAGTTGAAAATATTGCCAAATCATTTCAAGTATGCCTTCTTAGAAGAAGATTGTAAGAAACCGGTGATAATTAGCAGTGCACTTTCACAGTTTGAAGAGCAGAAGCTTTTGGAGGTTCTCAAGGCAAATCAAGGGGCTATAGGTTGGCATATTTCTGACTTGAAGGGGATAAGCCCAACCTATTGTATGCACAAGATCATGTTGGAGAAGGACTACAAACCCATTGCACAACCACAAAGACGTTTGAATCCCACTTTGAAAGAGGTGGTGAGGAAGGAGGTGCTGAAATTGTTGGAAGCAGGGATGATATATC
>Ga0214544_1007484_pt1 | contig 19122 bp, 6 predicted proteins | sample CNSS3metaG_FD_160074 | JGI IMG/M metagenome (GOLD analysis project Ga0214544, IMG submission 160074) | Root nodule microbial communities from cowpea collected in UCLA plant growth center, Los Angeles, California, USA - CNSS3 | ecosystem: Host-associated > Plants > Roots > Nodule | place: USA... | reverse complement strand
ACCCATAACATTTTTTTTTTTTTTTTTCTAAGTTTTCAAATATTAAATCTTAGTTAACTCAAATAGAAGAAAAAATAAAATAAAATCCTTGAGAGGAACTTTTCAACTATAATTATTATTATCCTCTAAATTTAAAAAATTATAATTTAATGAAATAAAATTTTAACTAAATAAAAAAATCAATATCTATATTTTATTCCTAAACTGTTTATTCTATACTCAATTAAAATTTTATCCGTATTTCTCTTTATCGTCTTATACTTTCTATATCTCTTTCTTTTTCTCTTTTTATATAATTAATATTATATATATATATATATATATAATTTTATCCATGCTAACATATTTATTTTAGTTATCTCATAATTTATATTTGTTATTGCCAGATAGAGGAAAGATCTTTCTGTTGCAAAAGACTCTCCAACACTCAAGTCAGTAAGAGATAATGAGTATGAGAGGATATGTATTCCTTAGGAATACTAGATGTATTTATAGGGTCTTTTAGATCTTGGATTGATGTGTAAAATATGTAATATAATATAAAGACGACTTACCTCAAATAAGCAATAATAATAAAGGTTAAATATGTTTTTGGTCCCTCGAGTTTCAGTGAAATTTGGAATTAGTCCATCTTCAAAATTTTTGACCAATTTAGTCCTTAATCTTGAAAAATGCGTGAATTTAGTCATTTTAATCAAATTTTGTTAAGTTTATCTGACGTTTCAAAAGCATTTCATCATAGTATTTGAATTGTTTATACCGTTTGACACATTTTTGCTTTTATGTTAACTCAAATATTATCATAAAATACGTTTAAAATGTTAAATAAACTTAACAAAATTTGGTAAGAAGGATTAAATCCACACATTTCTAAAGATGAAGGACCAAATTGATATAAAGTTTCGATGAAGGACTAATTTCAAAATTCACAGAAACTTGAGGGACCAAAAACATATTTAACCCTAATAATAATAATAATAATAATAATAATAATAATAAATAAGGGTTAAACACATTTTTTAACTAATATTAAAGCGAAAGTGTGTTAAACATGGTAAACAATTTAAATGTTATAATGAAGCATATATGAAGCATCAAATAAATTTAACAAAATTTGATTAAAAAGACTAAATACATGAATTTCTGAGGTTGGAAGATGAAACTGTGTCAAAATTTTAAAAAGAGACTAATTTCAAAATTGATAAAAACATATTTAACCCTAATAATAATAATAATAATAATAATAATAATAATAATAATAATAATAATAATAATAATAATAATACACCTTATTGTATATAACAAATATCTCAAATATCTTGTAAATATTTAGTATTAAGAGATTGTAATAATCACTTTTAATATGTGAATATTTATCCCAATAAATATATTTTAAAATATTTTGTAGTTTTATCAATGATGAGGCTAATTGAATTTTATTAAACGATATTCATCCGTAGGTATAATAGTTATTGAATTATTTATAGAAGAAATGTATTTAAAGCCATGAAATAAATATATTAGAATTTTACGGAAATAATAAAAAATGACATGTGTATTATTACGTGTTAAACCAAATGTTGCAATAAATGAATTAGGAATCTCACGACAAGAAGAAAAGATAAAACATTTAAAACAATCAATTAATTATCTTTTTTGTATTTTATGCATTGTCATTATCACCTGTTTTTTCAACCTTTTTCTCTCTCAAGTCCCACATGACATTAGACTTTTTCCCATAAAGATAAGATCCTCATATTCCCTCTTAAATCACTTTTGAAATTATATTATATTATATTACTATAAAATTAAAACTATTTTATAAATTTATGATCTAATTTTTCACATCTTTCTTTAAAATTTGTACTTTTACTTTTTATCACGTGATCGGTTTCTTTTACATATTGTATAATTGTATAACTAAAGTAATATCAAAACGATGTTATTTACTAGTATATTATAATAAAAAATAATAAAATTATTATTATTATAAAATAAAATAAAATTTTAAAATTTATTGTAAATAATATTTATTTATTTTATAGGTAATTTCTTATCATAAATATTTATTTTGATTCAGAAAATTTGTTAAATTAAAAAAAGAGTTTTAGATCAAATTAAAAAATAGTTAAATTTTTAAAAAATACTTAAAATAAAGAATTGATAAGGTATTATTTCAGTTTTAAAAATAATTATTCAAAGAATAAAATGGAAAAAACAAAAAGGTAAAAGAATCTTTTTTATCATATCATATAAAATATGAAATAAATAAAGTATAACAATTAAAAAATATATTATATTAAATATTGAGAAAATTTTGAGTAGTAAAATGTTTATAATTGTGAGGTAAAATGTTAATAATTGTGAGGTATATCATTTAAAATTACGTACGCATATAAATATATGATATTAGGAATTCGTTAGTTACATGTTTCAAAAAAGGTTATAAGAAAACTAGATAAAGTTTGCTTCAAAGCAAGCAAAAAATAATATAAAAATATACAGACATTAAATTGCATAAAAACAGTAATAATTTTTGTTATAAAAAAAATTGGAATGGATCATACCTTCAATTAAAAAATAATTCTTTCATGTATTATTGTTTTATATAATATGAAATTAACTTATTTTGTTTATTCACAATTTATTTAAAAAAACAAATATAAATTCAATTTTATTTTTTCTTGTTTTATTCTCTATACTTAACCATTTTTAAGGACACAAATTAAAAAAGAAAACTTTTTAAATCATATTTTAATCATTTATGTTGTGTTCACTTGGGGGAGAGTAATTGAGAGAAAGTGAGCGTATGAGTTTGAGTTGATTTAAGAGTGAAATTTGTATTGTTTTTTTAAGGGGTTTAGAAGTGATGGTGAGTAAATTTAGAGGTATTTTTTGTGAAAGTTTGTGAAAGATTTAATTGATTTGATAGATTAAAAAATATGTTTTAGTAGAATTAATAATGAAATTATCATTTTACCCTTAGTTTAATTAGTATTGTAAATTGATCGTTGTGTGACTACATTTAATTTCTTAATTTTTTAAACACAATAAATGTAAGTAAAATAGCCATGGCGAAACAGATCTGCAAACAGGACTCGAATAAAAACATGTATCCGATCCACCACACCCTGTATCCGATCCACCATACACCATATCTGATCCACCACACTCGTATCCAATCCAGCCAAAGGAACGAATCTGAATCCAACTGACGCATATCCGATCCAACACAAATGGGATCGAATCCTCAAAAATGGGGATCGAATCTGTGGTAGGGATTGTCATGGTTGCAGCTTGCAGCGTGACTCTGTTTGTAGCAGAGATGTGGTAAATGGCATGTGAGAGGGTAAATCTGTAATACCGCAACCCAATCATACCAAATCATCGCATAGTGCCCGTGATTACAAATTCCATGCTTTCCTGCCATCCTTGCTATGCCATCTTCACATATACTTTCAAACGAACACCACTCCAGCTCTCATTTCTTTTTTCACAAATATACTCTCTTTAAAGCGAACACATCATTAGTGTGATCAAGAAATATAACACCCCTTCTACAAGATTGGTTCATTCTCTGAGCAATACATCTAGTTATGATTTCATATTAAAATCGAAAATTAAACTTCATATATTAAGTAACCCAGATGCAGAATCCCGAATTTGGATCCTCTAAGGTTATAAATTATGCCTTAAATTAATTATTTTGTATAAAAGTTATATGATACTAGTAGATTGACCCGTGCGTATGCATTGGTTGTATCTTTTTTAATTTTTATATTAAAATAATAAAGTAATACAAATATTATGTAATGAAATATCATGAAAATTAAGTTATATTGTTATAAATGTTGTTATTAATGTAATGAAGTAGTAAATATAAGTAATGTGATAATAATTTTAGTTTTGAATTTAATAAATATAATTGATATCACAATATATGGTGCAATTAATTAATTTTACAAAATAATTATAATAGTATGTGACATGCGTGTATGCATTTTTTTTTTATTTTTTTATTTCAAATATTTTTAAAATAACAATATAGTTGTTATTATATTTATTTAACCATTAAAAATATTAATATAAATTATAAATTTTAAAAATTTTAAAAGATTAAAAATCTATTTGTCAAAATATTTAGTATAATAATATTTTTTATTATTAAAAAAAACACTTATAATAATACCAATATGAATAGTAACAATAATAAAAAAAAATAATGATACCCATAATAACAAACTAATGATAATAATAATAATGTTTATGTTATGAATATTAATGTCAATGTTAATACTAAGACTGATGTTAACAATAATAATCTATAATTATATCTAAAGATATACATCAACAACAAAATAAATAGAAAGGACAAGTAATGGTAAACAAAATTAAGATGTGTGTCTAACTATTATAATAATAATAATAATAATAATAATAATAATAATAATAATAATAATAATAATAATAATAATAATAATAATAACTATTATAATAATATATCCCGTAGTGATAATTAATACAAGCACCACCTATTATAATTTTATTTTTCAGTTTTCTCAATTTACTAATATTAGTAACTATCTTTTTAATTCAAATAATTACACATATATAAAGGTAGAATGAACAACAAAACAAATAAAAAATGCAAGTAATTGAGATATGATCCCATAGTAAATAAATGTAAAATGTGTGTCTAATAATAATAATAATAATAATAATAACACTATAACAATATCGCGTAGTGATAAATATAAATATAAAAATAATAATAATAATACAACTACATATAAAGAAATAATTATCTTTTGTGTCCTTTTTTGTTTTATCAATTTTATCCTCTTAATTATTATATTTTAAAAAATAAAAAAAATTATTTATAATAAAAAAATTATTTTTTCAGTTTTATTCTTTTACTAATTTTAGTAACTATTTTTTTTAATTGAAAAATTGTTCAAATATAAAGATAAATGAAGAACAAAACAAATAAAAATGACAAGTAATTGAAACATGACCCCTACATAGTAAGAAAAGTAAAATGTGTATCTAACCATAATAATAAAAACAATAATAATAATAATAATAACTATTATAATAATCATAGTTCTTAATAATAATAATAATAATTATAGAAATAATTATAGGTAATAACAATGATAATAATTCTTATATTGATAATAATAATGATCATAAAAATTATAGTTGATGATAGTAATAATTATAGTTAATAATAATAATAATAATTATAATTATATTTAGAGTTGATAATAATAATAAGAATAATTATAGTTATAATTGATAAAAATAATAATATAAAAATAAGATAATTAATATTTTTAAAATTAAGTTATATTGTTATAAATATTGTTATTAAAGTAATATAGTAGTAAATTCAGTTTTAAATATAATAAATAAAATTGATATCACTATTGTGAAATTATTTGATTTTATGAAATAATTATAACAGCTTATGACTTATGCATGTATGCACGTTTTTTTTTCTCTTTCAAATCTCTTTAGAATAATTATATAATTGTTATTATATTTATTTAACTACTAAAAATACTAATACTAATATAAATTTAATAATAAAAATTTAATTTATAACTCCTATAAGGTTATAAATTACGCCTTAAATTAATTATCTTGTATAAAAGTTATATGATATTAGTTTTTCCTTTGTTATTTTAGTATAATAGGCAAAATAGTTCTTTCGAATGTGGGTATATTACACACATTGGATAAAAAAATTATCACAGGGGCAGAAGTCATTCAAAACTGGATAGATGTATGTAGACACTTATTCATTAATTTTATGGTTTAAAGAACTCTATACATACCGACATTTTATCATTATTTAGGTATTTGATGATCTCTTTCCCATATCAAATATCGACATCATCGAAATCAGATATAAACTTAGGTTTCTTGAATCTACATATGACTTCAGTCAAACATAAACAACCTAAAATACCAATAAAGAGTCTTTTTTTTATTAGTGACTATAGCAAATTATAATTATAAAAATTATTATAATAATCTATTTCCATTATTATCATAAATATTATATTAGTATTATTATCATGATTGTTTTGTTACTATTACATATGTGAAAATATTCTTATAATAATATATTAATCATAAGTAGTTATAATAATATTATGAATATTAATAAAAAATATCTCTATTATTTTCTTGACTTTTTTTTTTACACTTCTATAATGTGTGTATATACAAAACAATATATGCAAGATAAACTATTGGAATAACTTTTTTTATCTTAAGAAAATATACATGAAAAGTAAGCATTATGAATTTATGATTAACATGTTAAATCAGATCTGTCTAATAAAATCCAACCAAGAGAGGGGTGAACTAGGTATTGAATCTTTAAGTGATTTTAAATGAATCTTGAAGGTTTTTTTAATCTTTATACTCCAATTGACTAGTTTCACAGTTCTGTGTTAATGGAATGATTAAAACAATTGCAAAAGGCATGAAAGATGAGAAAAATAAGAACATAACAATTTATATTGGTTTGATTCAATATGAATCTACGTCCAGTATTCTCCTAAGCAACCCATTTAGGAGGATTCCACTAAATCAATTGAGATACAAGAATTACAAGAACATCTATATAATTCAAGATCCTAAGGACTAAGGAGCTTGATCTATAAATCAAGAACTCTCCCTAGATGCAATGCAATAGAAAAGAAACAAGGAATGAATACACCTAGTGGATGTGTAGATTTGTCACTTGATCCTAGATCCAAGCTTGATCCACCAAGGTTGAATCCACCATCAATCTTCTTGAAGGTTCACTTGAATGATCTTCCAAGAAAGCACAAGAACTCTATAGATCTCAGAAAAGAAGTCTCGTTTCTCAGTAATTCAGTTATTTCTCTCTGTTTTAAAACTGATTTCAAAACTGTTTTTATACCAGAGTTCTGCTGCAGTAATTAATGGATTAGGAATTGACCTAATAGATTATCGTGAGTGTATTTTTACTGCATCAGTGCAGTGCCCTCAACTAATCTATTAGTTAAGTAGCTAATCTATTTACGAGTTCTGCTTTTGGTCACATTCAAGAGTTTGATTGCTGATACAATTCAATGCAAGCTTGTTTTACATGTAAGTCTAGATCCACAACACCTAATGCAAAAGATAGAAAATTAGGACTAGGCCTAAACCAATGATGTACATGATGCATAGCTTTGGACATCATCAAAATTATCTTCGTTGGAGTTGAGCAAACTCCCCCTTTCAACATAACAAACTAGAAACGATTCAATTCCATTGTGGCACTTATATGAAAAATTCAAATTCAAAAAGACCATGCAAATCTATACATAAAGATATTAATTAAATAGAATATTCAGCAATGCCTTCTGAAAGGTTATTATTGAATATATACTATCAAATATTAACATCTAATATGAGACAAAAACAACAATCCAGACATCAACTTAGATGTATAACCATAAATTCATATAAGTTTTACTATTTTCAGTAATCATTTCCGTACAAAATAATTTACTAAAACAAAATCACAAATCAATTATATATAGTATTCATTTTACATTGTAATAAACATTCAAATAACACCTATGAAAAAAAAGAAAAAAAAAAGAAATTAGGAAGAGTGAAAATGGGTTTGGTTGAGGATTTTTTCTTTCCAGAGTGAAAATCTGGTCAAATTAAGGATCAAGTTACAATGTTATTTTTGCTTAGAAAAACTTCTTTGTTTGAGTGAAAATAAGACGAAAAAACAAGGTTGATTTTGAGTTCTATTTTCGATTGAGCAAAACTAGAACCAATAGTATGGTATTAATCTATGTTCTATTTTGGCATTAAACACTTTATTTAACCAAACATATCAAAAAATTAGCCTCATGTAACATATCCAAACAATTTTGAAATATTTTACTTAAACTAGTTTAACAAAAACAACTCTAAAAAAATATTCAAAATAATCGATAGGAATCCAAAATTTGCTCAAAGATTGGATTGTGACTTGGCCTACTTGATGCCAACTGCAACAATGCAACAATTTTTGGAATTGACTTTAAGACTAATTGTTAAGATAAAACGCTTAACACTTGACTAAAGCTATAACTATTAATCAGAGCACAACTCTTTTTACTTAAGAATGTAACACAAACCCAAACACTACAGTTTGATTGTGACTCGGTCCATTTGTTTAGTACGAAATAATTGATACTATCAGCAACAGGTACGAATCCAAAATCTACTCAAATAACATTCTTCACTTGTTTTAATTCAATCCCAATCATTCAAACTTCATATATATATATATATATATATATATATATATATTTTATCAAAATCAAACTCAAAGTAAAATAAGAGAAAAAAAGGAATTAACTATACAGATAAAAAAACATGTTTAAAGCTTACTTTAATAACTATATATATACCTTAACATGGACAATCTAGTTACCAAATAATTTTTTCTACAAGAATTTTCGTTTCAAAATATTCTAAAACCATTGTCAATTAATCAAAATTCAAACAATTATATATAATGATAACAAAAAAAAAACAAAATTCAAATAGCATAAGTTTCAAACATTCAAATAATTTTCAAACAAAATATCATCGCCATCAAATGTTAGTCTACTGATGTTTTTTTTTACCTTCAACATACATGACAATATATTATTTAGAATATACAGGGAAGTATAAAAAAGAAAAAAGAAAATAACATCTATAAAGGGCAACAAAAATAACATACAACATTGTGTATTTATTCGTACACATCTCACAATATTCAATATATCATTCACATCATCACAATTAACAATTACAAATACATCTTAACGTTATCCATGTTATTATCATAGTCATGTTGAAATACAAAATTATCACTTCATTTATACATGTCATCATCATGTATGTGGCTCAAGCATAAAAAATGTCACTTGAATAATGAGTAGCACAACATAAATTAGCTAATGTTTCATCATAATTTTTTTTTAACCTAAAATTATACTAAAAAAAGAATGAGATTTAACTTGTTAGAATTTTGGTTTGAGCTAAAGATTTTCACTTAAGCTAAAAATCACATGACTATTGCCTCTCTCGTACTTGACCAAAAATCCATCTCTTGAAAATAATACTATAAAATAGAAATCATGCAACATTGTAAAAAATTGTGTCCCAATAAGATATATATTGACCAATCTTTTTAACATACAATACCCTAAATAAGTCCCATTTTTCATTAAAACTTGCATTTAAACTTATTCCATTGTAAAATTACTTTCTCAAACTTAGATGTTAGTTAACATTAAAAGAAGTTTAGAGAGATTGTAACCTTTTATAAATGAAATTGAATAAATAAAATTATAATAGATATATATTAATCATAATTTTGAATTTTCATTTATATTCTTTTTCAAATTATCCTTACTCAAAATACAATTTCGCATAAGAAAATATAGTAGTATTTATGAATTTGTATTACAAAATAAAATTCATTGGAAAATATGATTTATTAGTGACGAATAAGTTGTCATACATAATTTTAATATTAATAACTGATATCTATTAAAGGTATATGGTTATAAGTAATTTTGATATTATCCACGAATATTTTCACTGATAATATTTATAGAGAATTCGTTTATGTTATACTATGAACTAATATTTTTACTGACAATATCTAAGTCATCGAGACTTTACTAGTAAATTTGTCACTTTCATATTTATTTTTGCTATTTACTTATGAATATGTCATCGGTAAATAAAGTTTTTTTTTTTTTTTTTTTTTGCTAAACAACTCATCTTCTTCTTTCTCAAAATAAAGCCAAAAAAGAAATACCCTAATTCTCAAATTAAAGAACCCTAATAGTAGCAACACATGAACCAACAAGGCTCTCTTCCATCTTCCTTCATAATCCACCACTTATTACATAAACAACCACATTTTGTTTCTCTTTAGTGAACATTCCTTCTCTTTTTCTATTTCCTCTTTTCTCTCATTATTTTCTTATACATCAATTATACTATCTTCTCTCCTATCTCTACGTTCCCCTTCTTTACAAAATGAGTTAATTTTATTTTCCCTTATTTTTGCTTTATTTGATTTTTCATTTCTCTTGAATTTGTTCAATGAACTTCTAAATATTTTATTCTTTATTTTGTGGTGTTTATTGTAGGCGTGGGTTTGAACATTTTTTCATGCGTGATTGTTGTTTCTCACTGTGAATTTCTCGAAACAAGGAGAATTAGGGTATGATAGATGGAAACATTTTGCATATGTACTTTGCCGGAGTATTCTCCATTAGTAAGTTAATATTTTATAAACATATTTATAACTTTATCATACGGTGATTGTATTTTTCATTTGTCTTATTTTAATTTTTTAAATAATTTTTTTATTAGTAATAAATTAGGTTCATTAGTAATAATATATTTAATTTTGTATTTTTAACTCGCGCCATTTGCTTGCTATTTTAGTCATAATTTTTTTTATTGACATCACTTTTGCTTAATTTTAGTTGCATTAGATTTTATACATCAAGGACTTCGAAATAGAATATGGATTACTAGGACTTCTCCTTAATTTAGCTTACATGTTTTTAATTAGATTTCTAAACCTCATTAGAACCCATGATTTCTTTCGTGTTTTAAAATTAGGATTTAGGTTTATAGCCTATTTGAAGTCTAGTTATGCTCAAGGGAAAAGAGAGAAATCAATTGCAAAAAATAATTTTATATGTTCTTTTCATAATTTTATAAATGTATATTGTATACAAGTACTTTAAAAGATGCATATTATCTCCCAACTAATATATCACTGATGCAGAAAAGATTTTTCATATTGATTAAATACGACATTTTATATTAATTCTCAAATCGATATAGATATAAAAACTGGAAGTATAGAAAATATTGAATTTTCTATACTAATTTCAAAATCGATTGAAAATAAACTTTTATACTCAATTCTAAAATCGATAAAGAAAGTCCACTTGGAAAAAAAAAATTATATATGGAAGTGATTTTTTACACTATTTTTTTTCCTTCAACCAATATAGAATGTTCCACCTTTTATACCACTTAAGATTTCAACCAAGTGTCATTTTATATACTAATTGCGTTCTTAACCGGTATAAAAAATCACTTTCTAAAGGGATTAGTGCCAAAACTGATATAAAAAGTATTTTTATCAAATAATAGGTTTGTATGTGCTCCTTACCATATACAAAACCTAGATATTTACAAATATTTTCATTCAAGAACACATCATCCACTTCTCTATTGTGGTGCTCATCTTATAAATTAAAGTTGAGAAAGGTTAAATTTGTTACAGTCATTATCCCTATATGCTAGAATAACACTTTTATGTTATCTATAAGGTATAAATACTCTGGATTAGTATAAATACTCCAAGGAAAGAAACAGACTTATTAGTGACTTTAGGCATTGAAGTGGCATTGGTACCAATCATTATAGAAGATAAAATGTTATGTTGGATAGTTTATATTATATCCATATCCATGCATGTATTTGTGTCATTCAATAAATTTTCTCTAACTTTACCTTTACTTATACAATTAGACCATTTTAATATTTTAAATTATAAAATTTCAAACTTTATTTAAATATTAAGAATTTAATAATTTATAAACACTTTCTTTTTTTTAGGTTGACAAAATGTGTTAATTTAACTTATTTACATTTGTTAATATACATTTTCAATCCATAATAGTTGGCCAACGTATATTTTCATTCAAAGTTATAATATTTACATCAAATATAATAAAAGCCAAACTTCAAGAAATGATTATACATCCATTAATCTAATAATGACTATACATCCTAACCTCATCAAATAATATACATATTATATTTACATGAAAAACTTATAAAATACCTAACATAATCTTCTACAAACACTCAAAAGAAACAAAAGCTCACTCTTCAGGAACTTCCTTTAACACTTCTTATTGCTCTAATGGAAATGTGTCACCAAAAATCTACATAGAATAATTTGAGTAAACAACTTTTAATGATAAATACTTAAGATGTGATCATCTTACCATATCACATGAGTTAACAATGTTTGCAGATATGATTTTATGCATGTGCCTCATCACATAATATCCACACTTATAGTTTCCCAGTTGACGCAAGCACTACAAGTAAAATTCATAGAATATCACAAACTCAATAATTGTATTTCAATAGTATGAAGATTAACTACTTACAATTGGTTCCATGAACTACAATTTTTTTCTAAAAACGATCTATGTTCCCTTCAACCTCAAAAAGCCTCTCTAAAAGTTAATGTACATTAAAATTATGCCTAATATGAAATTTAGTAAAATTAAATTATATAACACAACAAATAAATTAATAAAAAAACTTATGCTTATAATATACTTTTAGTTGCAAAGTTTTAGTTGACTTGTGTAATGAACACAAAAGAATCATAAGAGACTGTAATAAATACAAAAGAATCATAAAAGACGGTTAAGAAAGAATTACTAGCAATTGCTAGTGATCCCTAATAACTGTGTTTTTGTTTGTTAACATAAGTCAATTTTCATAAATAAAAACCCTAATAAGAATTTTTCTTTTCATAATATTTTATGAAGGCTGGCTGAGGTCTTACAGAGAAAAAGCTCCGCACAATGAGAAAGAAATCAATGGAGAAAATGGGACGACCATTTACTGAAATGTTGTTGGACAATGTACTAAAAGGTGCATAGGTCTATGATTGTGGAAAATAAACACATGAATAAATCATGGATGGTGAATGTTTTCAGGACATTATGGAATTGTCATAAAATATAAGAATTAAATATTTTATGATTTAGTTTAGAAACGAAACGAAATATAATGATTTGTTTGATGACAAAAATATATTTAACATATTTTTATTTTATGTGTTTTAAAATATTTTTATATAGAATTTACGCCTTATTCAAGGTTAAATAAAATAAACAAAAAGAGTAGAAAACGAAAATGATATAAAAAAGTTTAATAAATATACAAAAGGAAAAGTAAGTTATGCATTAAACTCTTGCATTTTTTTTATTAATAACAACAAGTATATTATAAAGTAAGAAAAAAAAGAGAAAAAAAATCATCAAGAATAATTTTAATCCAGATATCTTTGTTGTTGCCCACCAAATTAAACTCTCTAGATTTTGGTACAAGTAGATGGTCGACATGTTTGAAAAAGATAATGAATATCAATGGTGGAGAAAGTTATTTCTTTTATTCTTCAACAAAACTACAACTAAATGGAAACAATGTTCTGATTTTAAGATTCTTGCTAACAATGCAAGACAACAAAAGTGGAAAACAAAGAATGTCACAAGATGAATCATTTTGCGGATGAATGAATGTTATTCTAAACATGGGTATCAAAGAACCGTGGATGAAACAAAGAAATAGAAACAATGTTAATAATGGAGATTTGAAAACAATTATTGTCATGATATCAAGGCAGTGAAATTCCATGTAATGAACAAATTCAACATTTTTTTAAAACTTCAATCCTAAAAAACAAAGTAAATCAGTTCAATACCATGGATTAAACACATGGATTTTGTTAAGGAGTGAACTTTCGTCCTAATTCAATCCTATAAAATCAATTTGTAAGATGAAGTATGCATCCACTTATACACTATGAACTTGTTTTATCTTCAGTCGATATAAGACTTCTAACACACTTTTTCACGTCGAAGTAAATATATCTCATATATGGGACTATATATTTATGGATGATCAGATAGCAGGTGAAATAATAAACCTAGCAAACAACAAATTTTGCTAAGATAAACTTTAATGTATAACTTTGGAACTACTAATCATGTTACCCATTTAAGAAATCTGCAGCCTACCTTTTATATAATTAGACATTTGCATGTTTAATTGCCTAACTGCTAATCATATAGAATTTACAAAGCATCTTTCTTTGCATAATGTTCTTTTTATACTTTGAGTTTACAACTAACATGAAACTATAAGTCTTATGCATAATTTCATAATTTATTCTCGTATATCAATTTAGCAAAAAGCACAAAAAAAACAGCACAATGTACAAGACGTTTAATTACAAAAACTTCTACCATGAATTTAGAATTTTACATCAAACTTTTAATTATATAATCTTTAGATTTTCGATGTAGAAACTATATTATTCTTATATGAAAAGATCACCAAAACTAATTATGAGTTCTGATATCACTGGTAATTTAATTATTTTAATTAAAAGAATATTTTGATCTTCTAACTATCCTTTAATTCGTATATAATTTTAGGATTAAATATATTTTTAGTTTATAGATTTAAAAGCAAAATTTAAATTCGTTTTTATTTAAAATTTTGATATATTTTGATGATTCAACTTTATTTAATATAGTCATTTAATTTAACGGTATTAATATTTTTTTATGCGTTAAGCAAACATACAACCAACTAATATGCAGACTTGATTCAATTTAAGAAATTTATCAAATTCTATATATATATATATATATATATATATATATATATATATATATATAAAATTGTGTTGAATATTCAAATGCATAACTTTATCATTTGTAATGATTTTCCTGGTATCTAAAAAGATTATTTTGAAAATGATAATTGAGTATATATATAAAAAAATATATTAGTATTTTCAAGGAGTGAAAAAAACGTGGCTACTTAAATAATGTTGGTGCTTTTCCATTGGTTTCAAATGTCTATAAATAGCGTTCTGATTTGCAAAGAACAACACACACAACCTTGAAGCATTTAGAGAAAAACAATGGCTCCTTTTCTTTTGCTTTTGCTGGTGTTTTCTTCTCAGTTCATGGGTGGAATGAATGCAAAACTTCCATCTCCATCCTATGGAAACCTTATAACCATTCTCAGCATAGATGGAGGTGGCATAAGGGGTCTCATTCCTGCAGTAGTTGTTAATCACTTGGAAAAATCTCTTCAGGTAATTTTAATATATATATATATATATATACTTTTTCTCACTATTAGAAATTCTCATATTATATGAGATTTTTCTTGCAAATTTGTTAAAATAATTTATAAGAAAAAACTTTTTGCTGTCATTTTTTCTAAAAATTTTAATTGATAGATAATTCATTCGTGGGTAATCATTTCCTACAAAATTATAAAATTTACAAGTATTGATTACAAAATTTATTGTGAAAAGTGTTTTATACAAAATATTTTGTAAGAAAATTGGTAACAATTTCTTGCAATTTTTTTTTTCAACAAAATTTATAAGTATTTTTTACGAAAAAAATATCAAAACAAAATTGACAGGAAATATGAGCTTTTTAAACGGTATTTTCTCAACAATTTATTACTAACACAAGACTCACTTAAGTTCCTCGTCATTTCTCTTTTTCTATACATTTTTCAGGATCATCATATATTACACACACACACATATATTAAAATTGGTTTATATATTATTAAAAATAAGAAATTAAAGAAATTGCATAAGATTTTATGAATATATAATTTAATTTTAACCAATAAAATAATTTATTTTGGTTTACTTTTCTAAAAGTGCCTGTACAGAAGTTGTCCAAACAAATAATTACAAGCACATAAAAAGATTGGACCAAACTAGACTGGAACAAAAGTCAAAAGTGGGAGGAAAGTGAATCACATATATAGTTATCTCTTTAATTGAAATTCAATTATTATGTTATCATTTTATAGTGAATGGTTTATATAAAGATGAGACTATATATATATATATATTCTTTTGCCCTAATGAAAAAAATTACAAAATACACTGTCATAAAACCTGAATACAACCATCATTTATTTTCCAACAGCATGTAATGATAAGAAACAACTATTTGATCATATCTATCCTACAATCTTTTTAATATAAGACTCCTTGACCAATCTCAGAGTATGAAAACCTAGTTTTTCATCTACTAAACAACCAAATCCAGGATCTAAAAAGAGTTTGAAGTCTCACACAGTTTCAAGATTTCAAGTCACAGGACCATAGAACAGCCAAACAAATCACCTAGGAATGCTTGTATTAATTGGTTTCTTTAAAGAACAAGTAATGTGAAGATTCATCTGTAACTTTCACTGTATAATGACAATGGTGATGATCTGAGTGTTTCATGCTCCATATATACTTGTTTCTCTTTAACCCTAGAAGAAAGTAACACTTTAGTTTGGTTGAGTTGCAGAAATGGGATAAAAGCGCATTGCTAGCAGATTATTTTGATGTGATAGCAGGAACTAGCACTGGAGGACTCATGACTGCTCTGCTAGCTGCACCTAACCCACAGGACCCTACTCGTCCTCTCCTCAGTACCAGTCAAGTCATAGAGTTCTATCAAAAATATGGCCCTTCTATCTTCAAGGAAAATAGGTATTTAAAATCTATGATTCTGATTTTAGTTATATAAAATCACCATGCAGAATATTTGATTCAATATCAGCACTTCACAACAACAGATCTTTCCTTCTTATAATGTTTTTAGGTGTTTGTTTGTGATGTATATATACGGTGAATGTGTATGTATATGTAAGCATGCACTTTTTTAGGCAAAATCTTTGTGTATATGTATGTTTAGTCAAGACTCATGCAGACATTGTTAGGTTATGATATCTTATAATCTTGTAATAAGTATGGTTAGGATAAAAACCACTACAAACATTTGATTAGTTTTGTTTGAAACATGTGCAGAATTTGGAATAATTCATTCCCAGGTCCCAAGTATGATGGCAAGTTCTTGCATAACATAGCAGGTGAGTTACTGCAAAACACACGACTCAGCGAAACACTGACAAATGTTGTCATTCCAACCTTCGACCTTAAGAAACTTCACCCAGTTGTCTTCTCAAACTTTCAGGTTAGTACAATCTATGTTATACTACAACAGTTCTTATTTTATCTGCATTTTTCTTACAATTTTCCTGATTGATGATGCAGCTTAAGACAGTTCCTAGCTTTGATGCAAAACTGTCTGATATATGCATAGGAACCTCAGCTGCACCAACTTATCTACCACCTTATTACTTCAAAAATGGTGACACTGAATTCAATTTGATTGATGGTGGAGTTGCAGCAACTAATCCGGTGAACTATCTCCTTTTCAAACTCACCTTAATATGAATGATTTCACTTGTTTAATAATGTCTGGTCCCAGTGTGAAAATGTAATGGAAACTCAATCATTTGGCCATGATGAAAAAGTATTGTGCGGTGTGGTCCCACACCATGCAAAACCCTGATGAAGGAAACTCAATTATTTGCACAATGATGAAAAAAAGAACACTGTTTGCAGGCTATGGCTGCTTTGACAGAAGTGATAAAGCAACAGAAGGAGAAGAATCCTGACATGACTCCTAAGAATTCAAAGGAGAAAAACAAAATCTTGTTGCTGTCTATAGGATGTGGAACTGCAAAAGCTGTTGGTGTGGATGCTCAAGTTGCAGAGCACTTCTCAGCAAATCAATGGGCAGCAACAGGCCTTGCAGTTGGTGCTTATGATTATGGTAACAAAGATATGACTGAGTTTTACATTTCCACTGTCTACCCTGGCCTCCAATCTTCAGACTACTACCTTCGAATTCAGGTCTGCTTCATCTTTCGATTTCTAAAACAATGATCATTCATTACAGTGGAAAAGTGTGTTTTTGATACTTGAAAAATTTGATCAAACCTAGTTTCTCTCAGATTTTGAAACTTGTTTTTGACAAAAAAATGCTGGTTTTGTTATAAACTTAAATGACTGTTTTTGTCTGTTTTGAGTGCAACAATAAAAAAATTACAGATCTATAAGTTGATTGCATGAATAACACAACAACAAGAGTCTAGTCAAGTTTTTTCACAGAAAGAAAGTTTGTTGTCTTAAGAAAATATAGGTGTTTTCAGTGTTTGTTTTGAGTAAACTTTATTTGTAACCATTTCTAAGAGAAAAAAAAAGTAGTATATGGATAAACAAAACCAGTTTTTCTAAACTAGAATTAGGTCACACGAGTCCAAAATCAGATTTTAAAGAGTCTTTTACTGATACAAAAATTAGTTTGCACTATATTTTTTCCTTGGAATAGTTTATGAGTTAAACATATTCATAATCCATCTTAATGTTGGGTTTGAAACCTAATTCCTAACTTAAATTGTTCAAAGTTGTTCGGTGGATCAAAGATACCATTGATTTGATTTGAGATGGAACTATATATATGATCATTGGATCTAATCTTTGACATGGTTTGAACCAGTTATGCATGAGTGTTTCTGTCATGTTAATGAATAAGGTTAGGTTAACGAAATTAGGTAGGATTCTAAAAATACAAAGATATCAAAACCATTTACATAATCATGTAGCAATAATTAAGATTAATTTTAATAATTGAAAATGGAAAAATGTTATAACATTGGGGAATATTGAAGTGCATGTGGAATGTTGATGTGCAGGAATATAACTTGGATCCATCCATGGATGCCCTTGACAATGCCACTGCTGTGAACATTAAGAATCTTGAAAAGGCTGGGTATAAACTGCTGAATGAACCAGTTTTCAGGAAGAATGTGAACACTTTTGTGCCAGAGGAAGAACCAGAATGGGGAACAAATGCTCAAGCTCTTGAAAGGTTTGAACACTGTGTTCTTGTTTCTTTCTTAACATAAAATCAAGTTTCCAAAATGATTCTAACTACATGTTTAAGTAATATGCATAAGTTATTGTGATTTTTTTTTTATGATATGATGATGTTCAGTTTTCATAAATAAAAACCCTAATAAGAATTGTTCTTTCCATATATAATTTTTTTTATGAAGGTTGGCTGAGGTTTTGTACACAGAGAAAAGGCTTCGCACAATGAGAAAGAAATCAATGGAGAAAAAGGGACGACCATTTATTGAAAATGTTGTTGGACAAACAAGTTATTAGATGCATGATGAATCAATGTACTAAAAGATGCATAGACTTTTGAGTTCTATGCTTATGGAAAATAAACACATGAATAAATCATGGATGGTGAATGTTTTGAGGACATTATGGAATTGTTTCTTAGTTTCTTTCTTGTATTTTGGTAATTTTATTCACAATTGGAAGGTAAACAAACAAAAAAAAAAAAAAATTATTTTTTTAAAAGA
>Ga0214544_1007480_pt1 | contig 19131 bp, 6 predicted proteins | sample CNSS3metaG_FD_160074 | JGI IMG/M metagenome (GOLD analysis project Ga0214544, IMG submission 160074) | Root nodule microbial communities from cowpea collected in UCLA plant growth center, Los Angeles, California, USA - CNSS3 | ecosystem: Host-associated > Plants > Roots > Nodule | place: USA... | reverse complement strand
CCCATCCCCATCCCCAGTTGAAAATTTCGGGTATTACCCATACCCATACCCATACCCAGTCAAAGCGGGGATTCCCCGTCAAAACGGGGACGGGTTCGGGTGATACCCACGGGCACGGGTTTATTTGTCATCTCTACCGGATACCGATGCACTGGGATATGTTGGCCAGTATGCTAACCAATACTCTAATTTGGAAAGTAACGAGTGAGATCTTCAAAATAAGGGGAAAGTTATAATCCTTAGTCATACAAAAATAAGATTTAAAAAATAAGTTATAATTTAGATATAATGCTTTTCTATGAATGGAAAGTTATATCGTAATAATATCCTGTATCATTACATTTTTAATAAAAAAGAAGAGATAAGAATTTTATTCTATATTTGATTTATTTAAATAATTTTAAAGAACATGTGTTAAATTATGTTATGCGTTTGAAATATTTTATTTTGATTTTAAATATAAAAGATAAAAATTAAAATAAAAGTAATAGAATTTTAAAATTGAGTTACTATGGTCTAAACAAAATACATCTATATCACTCTAAATTCCAAAGTAATTCAAAACTTTATTTTAAAAAATAAGATAAAGAAATTATAGTCATAATTTCAAATAAATTAGATAATTTGTTTCTTGTAATTGAGAAGCAATATATATTAAGGATCAACTTCAGGATTAAACACTATCTTTGATCGAACAATATCAAACCTATGTAAACAACTTTTTGCATGACCCAATCTATTTTCACGTATACTTGTAAGGGCTTGTCTCATTCAATCTACTTTATTTTTTCTTTAGACATGATTGGACTTTAGTAATTTTTAAAATAAATCTCTCAATAATTAAAACAAGTCATTTATGTTATGGCATTTAAAACTATTCATTATAAATCTAAAATATATTAAAGTTATTGATTTATGTGAGAAATTAGTTTATCTCATTTACGTCCTTAAATTAAAAATTTGTTACTATATTTAATAGATTTTAAAATTTTATCTTATCTCATCTCATAATAACTAAATCATGATATTGTCAATGATTTAATGTCAAAAAGATGTCCATAAAAATATACCCATGAATTTACAAAATTAAACACTTGAAATTAAAATATCTTTACATAACAAAAATAAATAATAAATAAATAAAGATATTTAAAAGGAGTAAAAATAATTAAATACGTATCTTAAAACTATTTTATTTAGTAGTATTGAGGATTGTGTTTTTTTTTAAAATATAATATATGAGTCGAAGGAATGAAAAATCAAAGTTGTGATAAAAGAGAAAAAACTTTAAGAAATTAAGTGAACTATACGAATATTAAACAAGAAAAATAACATTTAACATTTAAGAGAGAATGAAAAATTGTGAGGTAAAGGATTTTCTAAATAAAATAAAATTAATCAGGAGAACAAAATCTTAACTTAATAAACTATTAGTGTTTTAGTAATTTAGAACAAAGAAAGGTATGAGATAATAATTACATATCCATCTTTATTTTTTAATTTTTAAAAAATTAAATATTATCCTTATTTATGTTTATATCTATCGAACAAAAAATTCTTATCAAAATTGAAATGGATTTTCTAGAACGTCATTCTAATCTAAGGGACATGCATCATTCTTACCTCTTTTAAATATTTTGTTTCTAAATTAATCATGCATTGTGAGTTAATGTGATTTATATTTTTTAATCTTTCATAAAAAAAAATATTTTGTATGATAAAATAATGAAAAGTAAAATTTAGAAAGTAAGATTATACAAAAGGTAGCAAAAGAAATGGTAGGTATCGCTTCGTTGTATGAACATGAGAGTGAGACGTGGGCACAGGTCATTGGGCATGCTTTTTGAAAAAAAGGAGGGTTGGGACATTAAGTTCGGCCGAAGTTTTCTCCCATCCATGATCCCATAATTAGAACTTATTAGTTCCACGTTCTCTCTTTTCTCTCACAACATAAAATCTGTTTCTCATTTCTGAATCAAACTTTTTTTTCATTTTTTTTTTCTCTTCTCTTGGTCTTCTCATGAAATTTATATCTTCTCCCTCTCTAGGCTCATACAGAGAGTAGAAAGGGATAGACATAAAGAGTTTGCATGTTTTCTATTCTCATTTTTTTCATCCCAACATCAACAACTATAAGTGGGAAGGGATAATAGGAATAGAAAGAAGAAACAATCAACATGTTGCAGAGAGCTGCAAGCAGCGCGTATTCATGGTGGTGGGCTAGCCACATCAGAACAAAGCAATCAAAATGGATGGAGCAAAACCTCCACGGTCAGATTATTTTTCTTATTATCTTCCTTCTATTCAGATCAACAATGAATTGCTTTTAATCTTTTCAATTCATGACATCATTTAATTGCTGGGTTTGATCTTAATTCCACATTATTTGCTAGTTTGTGCCACATGGTTTGATACCTTGAGCATGGAAATTTTGTGGCAAATTCATATGAGAGAGATTGAAATGGCCTGCTTTGTTTTCACTTGTCATGAACAAATGATCATGTAAGATTTGGATGTTAGTTAATTATTGATTTCAACATTCAAATTATGTTTTGCTCACGCGCAAATATATATCAGAAGATTCAATTTATAATGTGACCAATGTAGCGGCCATTGCAATTTAAGAACTTGATGATGGATGTGTTGTAGAAAGTTATATTTAGATTTTCTTTCCATAATTCGCAACACGTGGGCTTAAATGCCATTGCATGTCTTCTGTTTTTTTTTTTCTTTTAGAAGGCTTATAGAGAAATTTATACATCCTATTTGCTTGTGAAAATAAAAATTACAAGAAAACTGCAGATATGGAGGAAAAGGTGCACGTTGTGTTGAAGCTCCTAGAGGAAGAAGGGGATTCCTTTGCAAAGAGAGCAGAAATGTATTACAAAAGGAGACCAGAGCTGATAAGCTTTGTGGAAGAATCATTCAGGGCATACCGTTCTTTAGCAGATAGGTATGATCACATTTCAACAGAGTTGCAAAATGCCAACAACACCATTGCTTCTGTGTGCCCAGATCAAGTCCCGTATATGGATGAGGACGATGAGGATTCACCCAGACCAAAAACTCCGAGAAAAATGGGAGATGGGTACAAACCAAATGTCCCAAGTGTTCCAAAGGTTCCAAAGCCTCCACTTAGAGATTTTAAAACTGTCATAACAACAGCCACGAAGAAACTCAATACAAAGAAGGCAGCCGCCGCAGCTGCAGCTCCAAAAGTTTCGAAAGTTCCAAAATCTGGATTGAGCAGAAAGGCGGCACTTCAAGAGATGGACAAGCTGCAGAAGGAGATTCTGGCGTTACAAACTGTGAAAGAGTTTGTGAAGAGTACTTATGACAATGCCATTGCCAAGTACTGGGATACTGAGAACCAGATCAAGGCATTACAAGAGAAAGTGTCCAGTTTGCAAGATGAACTTGGCGAAGGTATTGCTATTGACGACGAGGAAGCCCGGTGTTTGATGGCTGCGGCAGCACTTAAGTCTTGCCAAGACACATTGTCAAATTTGGAAGTGAAACAGTCTATATCACTTAATGAGGCCAAAGTTGAGTCTAAAAGGGTAAAGGAAGTGAGGGATAAGTTAAGTTCTATCATGAACGAATGCAATTACGATCAAACCACTTCCAAAGGGCCAAGGGCCAAAAGAGATGTAAAAGAAATAGTCGGAACAATGGGCTTGGATGAAGAGGTGGAAAAATTGAATCAGCAGAAACAGGAGATGCAGGTATTGCAGGAAAAAATAAAAGAGCATTTTGAGGCTGGATCTTATTCAACTCTCACCGTGCAAGATATGGCAGAAAAGATTGATTCACTTGTTAACAAAGTTGTCAGTTTAGAAACAGCAGTTTCTTCCCAGACAGCTCTCGTACAAAGGTTAAAAGTAGAAACGGATGAACTTAATTCCGTAGTTCGGACTCTAGAAAGTGATAAGGAAAGTTTGATCAATGATAAAGCTAAATTGAACGAGCAACTAAGGGAAATGAATGATAAGTTACGTGGGGTACAGGATCTAAACCAAATTGTTTCAGACCAGAATAGCAACCTCCGAACCCATTTCACTGAAGCACATTGTAATCTTGATCAAATCTCGGAGAAAGTCCAAAAGGGGAAACCAGATGTGGTCAGTGAAATATCACAACCCGAAAGGAATTCATCAACAGAAGCTGAATCTGAACATGGTCTTAAAGGACAAGATGCATTGAATCAAGATAGTGAGTTGTTGAATGATGAAAAGTCCAACACGGCGAATCAGGCCACTGCTGGGGTAGATGATACTGCAACTTCAGATAAGGAGCTCAAGGTTGCTGAAGTGGTAAAAGACAATGTAATTCATACTGTGAATTCAGATAAGGAGCTCGAAGGTGCTGAAGTACTAGAAGACAGTGTAAGTCATACTGTAAACTCAGACAAAGAGCTCAAGGTTGCTGAAGCTGAAGAGGTAAAAGACGGTGTAATTCATACTGGAAATTCAGACAAGGAGCTCAAGGTTGCTGAAGGGGTAAAAGACAGTGTAATTCATACTGTAAATTCAGATGAGGATTTCAAGGATGCTGAAGGGGAAGAAGACAGTGAAACTGTAAATACAGACGAGGAGTTCAAGGATCCAGATGACAAGCCTAAGGTCACAAGTTCACAGGAAAATGATGTTAAGGTCACCAATTCAGTAGAAATGGAAGAGGAAAAACCAGGGGAAGACAAATCACAAAGAGAGTTGAAAGAAAGAGAGAAGTCCCCAGATTCTAGCCACAGTGATATTGCAAAATCAACAGATGCTTTGAAAACTACTGCTGAAAATCAGGTCATCCAGGGTCATCATTCCCAGGAGCAAAAAATATCAAAAGAAGATGAACCTGATTGGCAGGAAATGTTGAATGGAATGCGGGATAGGGAACAAGCTTTGCTGTCAGAATATTCTAACGCTCTCCAAAATTACGATGAGATGAAGACGAAACTAGCAGAAATAGAGAAGAAAAATCAAGATGCCCTATTTGAGTCATCTTTGCAGTTGAAAGAACTGAAGACTGCAAATGCCTTGAAAGACGAAGAAATTAGACTCCTACGTCAGAAACTAGGTGTTCTGCAGAAAGGCCTGGATGGAAAGGAGGATTTGGTAGATTTAACTTCAGTGCAGCCTGTACTAGAGAAAAATGACATTGAGGAATATTTGAAAGCTGCAGAACCTGACACTACGATATCGGCCATTGAAGAGAAGTTCCGGATGAGCATTGACGAACTTCTAGAGGAGAACCTGGACTTCTGGTTAAAATTCAGTACTTCTTTTACCGGGATTCAGAAATTTGAGACCACTATAAAAGATTTGCTGATCGAGGTATCAAGAATTGAGGACAAATGGAAATCATCAGAAGGAAGTAGTAGTGCAAAATATTCTTTGAAAACAGATGCAAAACCGCTTTATAAACACCTTGCAGAGATTCTAAATGAACTATCAGTGTGGTTGGAAAACAGTGCACTGTTGAAGGAAGAACTTCAATGTAGATTCACGTCCCTGTGTGAAATCCAGGAAGAGATAACCGCGGCACTGAAAGCAAGTGCTGAAGATGACGACTTCAAGTTCACCAGCTATCAAGCAGCCAAGTTCCAAGGTGAGGTTTTGAACATGAAACAAGAGAACAACAAAGTTGCTGATGAACTTCAAGCAGGTCTAGATCTAGTAACAACTCTCCAACTTGATGGTGAGAAGGCTCTTGCAAAGATGAATGAGAAATTTGGACTCTCAAGTTCTAAGAAAGCCCAGAGAACTCCAGATTCAAACTCAGTTCCTCTGAGGTCATTTATCTTTGGTGTCAAACCAAAGAAACAAAAACAATCAATCTTCTCCTGCATGACCCCTGGAATGAATAGGAAATACCGTGCTTATAAAGGATAAATGTAAAATATTTGTATCACATTTCTTCAACTCTTATTATCTTCGACAAAATTCCTATATTGGTTTCATTAGATAGAGTGTATTGAGATTGGAAAGTGTCTTTTTTACTTAAAAGGAAGCAATTAATATTGTGTTTGTCTATAAATAGGCAGAAAGGTTACCAAGTGTAGGCTCCAGTTTGTCCTTTGTATTTTGTGCCCTTTTCATCATATATGTATTAATCACTCCTTATACTTCGTTAGAAATATTGTGTTCCAAGTACCAAATTTTCTATGAATAAATCTTGTAAAGGCTTTTAGTGTGAAGTGAGATTCTCAACCTTTTTATTGATATCACTCAAGGTGTATACAGAAGGACTTCTGTTCTTAATTTTTTTCAGGACAAATAGAATAAAAATAACTATACTGAATCAGGATAAATATGAAAAAGTTACAGCTGCAGTTGCATTACGATGACTAATCAAATTTGATTGGTTCCCTCAGAAAGCGCGTTGACACCTTCCCTTTTGCTAAAAAACCTTCACTTCACTAATGGTGCTTTGCAGATGTAGAAGGATATTGATAGTCTAACAACCAATGATAGAGATGAAAAAATCACATCAAAACTGGAAGCATTAAAGCAATCTGCAGTGATATCATTGGGACGTGGTGATATATATCAATGGGACATAAAAGGAATAAATTGAAATTTAATCAAACCTATTTGTAAGAATACGGGGAAAGGAAAATAAAATAAATAAAACTGTATGCTATAATTTGAGTTACAAAGTGACTTACATATAACTCGCTCGATCTTGTAAAATTTAGATCCACTTAAGATCTAATAAAATAGATTGGATTTAAAATTCAAATCCATTCTAACTAGATCACTCATTTAGATTTGTCCAATCCAATTTAAATTGGATTAAAAAGAAATTAAATCTATTTTGTCAATTACACTTAAATCTAATGTGGGATAGACTTAATTGACATGACGTGAGACCAACCCTAACTCTATTTGACATGGTTATGACCCAATGTATCAATCGACATGGGTCTATCTTGACTTGGATTGACCTGGTCCGATCTACCTTCATCCCACCTGAGCTCAATTCAACATAGATCGATCAGATTTGGCTCAATCAAGACCTGGACTAACTCGACTTGAATGAGACGTAGGCCAACTTCGTTCAGCCTTTGCCTGAGCCAACTCGGCTCTACCTAGGCTTGGGTCCATTCGACTCAACATGGGCCCAACTAGACTTGGTCCTAATTAGGCTGGGCCTGATTTGAATTGATCTTCATCGGGCTGGGACCAAGGTCATCCTGATTGGGCAAGGACTTGGACCTAGCCTAACTCAGCTGAATATGGGTAAGTCCTAACTAGAATGAACTTGGATCCATCCAAACTTCACTAAATAAGGGGGGGCTCGCCTTCACTTGATTCGATGTGGGCTAGAATGGACTTAACTCGGCCTAAGCTCGAGCCAACTATGCTTAGCCTGGGTATGAGCTAACTCTTCTTGATTAGGTCTAGGTCGACTTGATTCAACCTAAGCCTGGGTTAACTTGTATTAACATAGGTTATGTGCCGACTCGAATTTAGGCTAACTAGGCTTGACCTAGGTTTGGGCTGATTCAGATTGACTTGGGTTTGGGTCAACTCAATTCGACCTGGGTCCAACTAACTCACTTCGTCTTAAACTCAGGCCAACTCGGCTTGATTAGGCTCAAGTCGACTAAACTTGATCTAGGTTAGGGTCGACTCACCTAGACCTAGGTCCAGGAAGGCTAGTGTCAACTTGGGCTCGAGCCGAATTGACACGACCTAGGTCCAGGACGACACGCCTCAACCTGAGCTTGACTCAATTCGATTGGGCTTATATCAACTTTGCATAACTTGGACTTGAACCGACTCGGCTTGACTTAGCCAAATTCAACTCGGTCATCTTGGTCGGACTAGGCAGCCCGACCTAGTCTTAATGGTAATGGTGTCAAAGGTAGCAGTAAAGATTATAGAGGGGCTTGTATTGTTAGACCACGTTTTGGAAGACGTCCTCTAGTCCATTTCGTATTAAGGTCTTACTCGTACCATATTGCCCCATGGCTTTGGGAAGGGTTGAGAAAGTCAATGTTAAAGCATTTTAGTTATGCCCGTTAAGGTTTTTTTTTTTTTTTTAATTTTTTTACACATATTTTTTTGTCGTGGAATAGCTCACAAATTCACTCAGAAGTGTCTTATCACACAAACAACATAGAAAATAGAGCACAATCGCAAGTGCTGGAAATGATGTAAACAGAGGAACAAGAAGAACAAGTGCACACACAAAAGTTTAACGTGGTTCACATGAAGTATTAACCATCCTCAATCTACATCCATAGAGGAATTCACTATAACAAACATTACAGCTCAGAGATTTCTCTCTTAGCAAACTCTCACTCAAGACAACTCAAATGTTATACAACTTGAAAGTTAGCCCTCTATGAAAGTTCCGAGGTCCTATTTATTTAACAAATTTGTTACAATTGATAAGCATGAGATACATCTGTACTCAATAGAAAGACACATACATAGTGCTATGAGAAAGACACATAAACAATGCTTCTTAATAGAATTGAGTAACCACTAAGCGATACCAGGCGATACACGAAAATTGTACATGCTTCACATTTTTTTTTAATATTTGTATGTTATTCTTAAACCTCAAATGGGGTATCTAAGATGATTTTAGGTTGGTTTGTGGGTTTAGTAAAATTGTGTCAAGATTCTTAAACCGTTTACCTTTATCAATCCCTTCACTAAAAGATATGTATGTGTCTTCTAGTGTTAGTATAAATAGTATGTAAAATGTCTAGTATCTTAGCTTTTACTAAGAGTGGCCCGTCTTAAGCAATCTTTGTGACAATTCAGCTGAGTAGTGAGGAAACATTGTTCATGTGTTTTCTCTGCATATTTAAACATGTTTCACATTAGTTAATTATGATAATTATGTACTACATATAAGAACTAATAACGACAGTGGACAACTAACTTAAAATTGTTAACTTCAATTGATACATGTTGTAAAAATGTGAGTTGAGCAAAGAATTCAGAGATAAAAAAAAGGAAATTTTGTATTGTAATATGTGATAGTGAATACTAACATAAATAAATTAGAATTTGTTAATACTTCAATTCAATAATGTTATTTCTGCACTTCGTTTGTTTCTTCTTTTGTCTATCTTTCTACCAATCTTTCACGACTTCTTTCTTATTATAGTATTTTTATGTATCCGATAGATGGTTTTGGAGTGGATTTGTTTGATTTACTCCACAATATATATTAATCAACTCATTTTTTAAAATAGTTTAAGAGGTTTTAATTTAAACTCCTTTTAAAGACAAAATAAAGAGTTAAACAACTTTTCATTGTAGAGCTTGTTCCATCAGCAATGCAGATTCTTCAGCGGAGTCCATGTCAACAACCCAGCTTGCATGCGAGGAATGTTAAAGATTAAGTACGTGCGAAGCACAAATTAAAGCACACGTTTTGTTAACAATATAATTTTTTGTTTCATGCTGTAACACGTTTTTTTAATGTAAAATTGAAATATAAGATTATTTCAAGTGTGTATCCCAATCATGTTTATCAAGTGAAAACCAATTGTAATATTTATGGAAGACAATCCTAATCCAAATGAAATAATTTCGGGTGTTAAACTTTTCTTTCCAATATTCAACATAACCGTGGAGCTAGAATTCATTCAAAACTATTAGACAAGCTAGAAGAGTACATGAATCAGTTAAATCCTGTACTTCATAGTTATCCCAATCATGACTTGTTATTCAAAACCAATTCTAATGAAATCTAAACAGAAACTCGAATAATAAGAGCACTATGCTGTCAAGTATACGTTCTTTTTCTTATTTAGGGACACTTTTCAAGTACTCAATTCTCTTGTAGCTATCAATTCTTTATATAACACTTTATGCTCTCAGAAATTACAATATATACGAACAGTTAATGCTCTCAATTTTTTCAACCCTCGAACCAACACTTGAGGCTGTTTCAATTATTCAATAACATTCCTCAATCATTCAATAACATCCTTCAATTATTCAAATAACACCTCTGAAGCTATATCGGCTCCTCTTCCATGGGCTATGTACAGGCCAATGTGATGCATCAACTCCTGCAGAATAGAAACAAGAATAAATTCATAAATAAGCATTGAAAAGAATTCATCATCTTATCAGAAATGTCTGTTTTGAATTTTTTTAATTTATCATGTAAGATCAGCATGATAATTGCTTGCAATTTGACTGACACAAAGACAAACCATGTTATTGCAGATACAAGTTATTCTGGAAAAAGTATCAGAGCTCATAACTAGAGGTATTGCGAAGTGTTCATTGTCATATAGTAACAGAGAACGGATACATTTTTTCCAGCATAAGTCATCATTCGTAGATATAGTATTGAGATTCTGTTCATTATATCTACTTCCAGGCTATTGAGATTATGTTTATCATTTCTGCAATACAAGTCAACTCTGAAAAATGATTTAGATGCAAGGTCGATATTAATCATAGTCAGCACTAGAAAGAATAGCTGAGTTGTCTTCTGACTGAGTGCAGATGTTTAGGCAATTAAGATATAAATTCAAGCAGAGAAACATTAAATAAATAAAGTATTCCAGCAAAAGCCAAACTTCATTTTCAGCAAATACCTGTGGATGAGATACAAAAGCCTTGTTAGTTTTGGCAACATGTAATGGCAAATCATAAGTAGCACAAGCTTGGGAAGACACTATCACATTTTCCAGAGGAGAAAGGAAACCACGGTTTCTTGCAGACAAGACAGAAGAAACAAAATCCAGCACGCATATATCAGTGCATATCCCAGCAACCAAAATCTGCAACAAGAAAAACCCAGACCCGTAGAACCTCAACAAAAATATCACGAACTAATATCCAAAATATGTCAACCTATGGGAAGAACAAGTCTAGACAATTTTATAGGAAAGAAACTATTTTATTTTGACACAGCAACAGTGTAAGAGATTTTAATATCTTGATTTAGAGCAAAGTTTAATTCTTTCAATTTTTCATTTGAGTTTTGGCCCCAGCAATAAATTTTGGGGTTTAGTCCCTAATAGTTTTATCTATTTAGCTCTGATCCCTATCAGTAAGTATTGATTTGTATATTTTCATAATGTGAGTTTTAATCCTATAATTTTCTTTCTGTATATTAAAAGTAAATTTTCCAGATATTTTATTAAGAATCGGTCGAGCATTTTAACTTAGTAAGATATTGGTTACTTATACAAAACTACAGGGATTTGTACCCGTTAAGAAAATATACATAACTAATAAAATCATAACTAGAAAGTAAAAACTTTTACACCATAATCAACCCTAAGATCGAAACAAGTCTTACACCACCTGTTTCAAAAGTGAAAAGTCTCTTGTGCAACATTAGTTACTTCAAAAGTAAAAACTTAGCACTTTTCTACTTAAAATTTATACAGTAACAAATAATCAATTTCAAAGGAAGGGCTTACTTGTTTTATCTCATTAGTTTTCACCCAATCAATGAAGACATTAGAACCATCTTTCTCGGTTGACCCAAGGAATCCATCAATGCAATCTTTATCCCTGAGGGTTGCATTGGGGTCATTTTCCAACCACTGGAGATCTATAAATTCAGAGGAAACCAAACCAAAAAAAACTAATAAGCACATATCCTCGAAACACCCCAATATTTATAATGAACTCAAACCACATTACAGGGGAAAATTAAACAAGGTAGCGTCTAGCACACTATCAGGAAAAGACAGAAAGTCCTTGTTCCATTCTTTTTGTTTCAACCTATAAACTATGTCACCTTTTAAATATACCATTACAACACGTCTGTACCAAAAACTAGGTACAACTACAACAACAACCTAATATAAAGAGTCATACATGACTTTTAAAGCAATTACTATATAAGTAAAGTTTGCCATTACAATTGGACGATAGTACAAAAGAAGTACTCTTCTAAAAGAAATGAAATTACCAGGAACGAGTTTTTCTTCGTTTGATCCTATAATACAGTGTGGTGGATAAGGGGGTTCGGGTTTGTCGGGGTGATGACAATCAAGGAAAGCAAAAATCGGCCACTTTCTCTCAGAGAACGCTTTGGACAGCCTCACACATTCCTCCACCATATGAGAAATTCGCTGATCTGGTTGTTTCGGCGCCTTCGCAACACCGAGAGTGGCAAAACCGAAATTGCGCCACACAATAATATTATAATATTATAAACAAAACGCAAAAAAATGTAATAATAATGAATTAATTAATTAATTACTTAGCAAGTAAGTACATCAAAAAATGCCGACGAAACAGACAGAGGGAGAATCCATGTTAATGGAATGGCTTTACCAAGTTATTATAAGAAACAAAAAAACAAAAGTATATGTATATTTACCAAATTGCCAGCGCCAACGGTGCAGAAACCATTGACAACGTCGACGATTACGAGGCCGGTTTTGATGTTCGGCGACAACGTGAGAGGTTTCTGGTTGATGGGGATCTCCTCTCTCAGGAGCTCCACGGTGTTGGAAGAAACCATGTTTCTGAAAACGCGTTGTTTGAGCCAAGATTCTTGAAGCTTTTGAGGGATGAATTCAGACCTTGACCAAACCACATTATTATAAGCTTAGAATCTTATTACATTTTAGTTATTAAATATTAATTAAGTGGCCTCATCTTCTTCTCGTGGGAGGATTGAATGAGGAGAGGACCGATTTGTTCGATTGTGTCTGCGTAGACCATTACTTATCTTTTAATATTGAAGTAAACCAAATATTACTTTATTCACCTCTTCATCAAAGTTTGAGTATTTATTAATTTAGTTTACATACTGATATATTTTATAAACATTCAGAATTAGTCTTTATTTATATTAATATACTTTATTAATGTTAAATGGGTGACTTAAATAATTTTTAACATGCAGAATATTTATTAAATAACAATTACTTAAAAGAAACGTATGTGTTTTGTATCATTTATGATATGATGATACAGACCACGATAATTATTTACAAAAATAAATTTACTTAAATTGGAGACTATGCTGGATATAATATACTATGGTTGCAGAACTCTCTCTCTCTTTCTCTGGCTATCTATTTCAAAGTCTGTGTCGCTATTCAGTTGGCACAATATAGAATAATAGTTCATGTACACATCAAATTTCACAAATCAAATAGCTATTGGTACGTTAATTTTTTATTTTAAAAGGATTGACAAGGTTAATTAAATGATGTCACCACATTTTGTTTTTATTTTTAAATAAATAATGGTTAAACAGTAAAAGTGTATGAACAAATTGTTGGTTTAAGTGGTGCTACGCTGATCTTTCATTAAGATTCATGCATTAACTCATGAACAAAAAAGTTTAACTTGTTTATATATTTGTTAATTAATAACTTATTAATAGTTCATTTTTATATTATATCAGTATAAAGATTATTTCACTGTTAGCTAATTAACAATATTATTATTCGTCATTGTTAAGTATTTGTTTAAAACAATAATAATCACATCATATAACGGACGTTACACAATATATAATTAAATAATAGTACAACTTATTTTTACAAAAAGATATATGATTATTAAATTATTTAGAAGGAAATAATAATGATAATATGAATCACCTTATTTTATAAGTAACTAGATGGAGTAACAAGTGGTATTAAAATAAAATATATGATAATTAACAAACTTCGTATTTTTAGTAGTAAAAATAGGTTTAATTAAATTCTAAATAGATGATAAATTTTAGAACTTTTAATGGAATATCTAATAAAATTTTACCACCATTAAGTGAAAAAAAAAGAATATATATATATATATATATATATATATATATATATATTTTTGAAATTTTTATTTATTAAATAATATATTTTTTTATTTTATTATGTTAAATTTATAATAATATATTTTATTTTTATTTTTATATTTTTGGTCAAAAAACATAGCATTATAAAAATACAACGTTACATTATAAAATATTTGTAATATTTCAAATTACATTTGAACTATACATTCCAAAATATATCCAAAATAATTATTCTAGAACACATTTTCAAATTCATAAATAACTTTTAGATTATACAACTCAAAATATATTTAAAAATACACTCCAAAACATATTTTAAAAAATATTTTTCACTTAGAAATACATTTTAAAATATATAGCTTGAAGCATATTGAAAATTACTTTCCAAAATATATATTCGGATACTTTCAAATCCAAAAATGCTTTCCACGTTGCATTTTTAAAAAATAATATGTAAAAATGCTTTCCACGTTACATATTTTAAAATAATATATTCCATACACATTTAAAAGAAATCTAAATTCAAAATTATGTTTAAAATATATATTTTGAAATATATTAAAAAATTATATTTTAAAATATACGTTTTAAACAATATTTTAAAGAGTTAAATATGGTTTTATTTCTGATCTTTGACACGAAAATATAATTAGTTTCTATCAAAAATTTTAAAATATTTGGATTCTTAAACTTTATAAATAAATTAATATAGTTATTTAAACTTAATTACATTAAATATTTTTTACGCATTAAATGTGTTTCCAAACAAATATTGAAGTAAAAATGTGTCAAATGATACGAATAACTTAAATGCTAACTTAACATGTATTTTACATATCAATTTTGTTTAATGTAATTGGATTAAAATAATTATATCAATTTATTTTTAAAAATTAAAATTAAAATGTATCAAAATTTTATAAAATTCCATTTTTGCGTCAAAATTCTATCAAATTTATCATTCTCTTGGCCATGCCAAACTCACCATCAACCCCAAAAAAGCAATGTCAAACTCTCCATAAATGTACAAAAAGAAGAAAGAAAGAAAAAGAAAAAGCCTATATTGTGCATTTATTTTTGTATTTCGAGAAAGGATCACTGAAAAATTATAATATTAATGAGACATAAACTCAACACATAAGAAAGGTATAATTACATATTTGGTACCCAACTTTTTGGGAATGTTTAATTTGGTACCCGAACTTTAGAAATATTTAATTTGGTACCCAATTTTTTTAAACAAGTTTATTTTAGTACATCCCATTAAACATTATTTAATGCTGTTTGACTTCTGTTGATGTAATATTGTGTAGTAGAGATATGACAGAAATAAAAGTTATGCACGTGGATTTAGTGGTAAAAAAATTTCAAAATAAATAATAAAAACCAAAACGCGTTATTTTCGAATTGGGGGAAAATTAGGGCACAGTGAAATCCAGGTGCAAAAAGAAAAAATAGGACTGTGTAAAATCTTAAAGCTGGATTTGGGAATTAGGGTCCGTGGTGGGCAAGTGCTTTTTTGTTAGCGCAAAAAACATTACACTAAAGGTGATAATAACTCAATGGAGAAATATTACTAAAATGTTAATTATTGAAGACGTCAAATATCAGAAAATAATATATTAGACATTCAACAATTTTAAACTTTAGTTTCAAATTTCTTTAGAATTCAAACACTATCCAAACATCAAAACAGAGAATCAATCATTACGTTGTTCCACGGTTAAATATTCTACATGATATTTTGTGTTCATCTTTCAAGCTACATCTTGGGGTATATTGGGGCTTTGTTTAGAAAAAAAAATGGAAATTTTCATATAAGTACAAAAACTTCAGGGACAGTAGTATGGGATATCTTCACATAGAAGTTTTTTGTGTACCAAAAATAGTATTAACATTGAAACTCCTTACTATATCCAATTCTAATAAAACTCAATTGATTGTCCTGTGAAGACCGTTCATTGCTCCCAGTAAAGCATGACAATTAAAAATTAGGATGTGCAGGCTTTAACACAGAAGTAAAATATTTTCCATTGCCCTTAAATAGGTAAAGCAAAAGGAAGAGCGCATGTAATCTTGTTAGGCTAATCAACACATTGACTTGACATTAGTTTCATACGGTTCCAGATCATTTATAATCATGAGTGAAGATGATGTAACCAAATCATGCCTATCAAACAACTTCCATGTCAACGAACTCATAGGTTCACGTCAAAATAAAGAATTATCCATTATTACACCAATCCCAACTATGAATTGTTGCATTATTAGAGAAACCAACTGTTCCCAGAAACCAGAAAACTGAACAGACATAGAGGGCAGTCTATGTCATTTAAGAGAGTAAGCATATCACTACTCCATCCATGGTATGCCCTAATGGTTCAACACTGAAGTCTCCACAATCCATGTTAATATGTTGTGAGTGCTCTATGAAATTTGTACTTCTTTACTCATTATATCAGCCCTCACTAAGCAACTACTTCCGTAGCAGATTCCATATTAAGAGAACAAGCACTCGACAAGAAATTCTTGAAGTTATGGGCAAATAGTGCTGAGGTTTACAAACATCCATATTTTAGCACTTCAAAGCACCAATTAGAACAATCACAATGATATATGACAAGTTCCATCCTCCGTAAATTTCCTGTAAAAGCTCAGTGACAGCTTGCATCACTAAACATTAGATGTGACCAGTCTATTGCCACAATATGCTCAGAACAATAGCCCTTGTCCACCACCAACCCTAATTCCCAAATCCTAATTTTTTTCCCGATTCGGTAATAACGCGTTTTGGATTTTATTATTTACTTCGAATTTTTCTTTACCACTAAATTCACGTTGACAACCTTTGTTTCTATCACATCTCTGGCACATGCATAATTTAACCTCAACCAAAGTCAAGCGTGTTAAGTAGTGTTTTACGGAAAGTACTGAAATAAATCCGTTTAAAAAATTTGGATATCAAATTGAACATTCTTGAAGTTCGATAACAAATTGAACATTCTCAAAAAAGTTGAGATACTAAATCAGTATTTATACCCATAAAAAATTAATACTACTTTAACTCAAAATTTTAGAAATAATAGATTCATGAATATTCATCCTACTTTATTTTTTCATTTTTACTTAATACAAGACTGAATAAAATTTTCAACCCAACGTAGAAGACCTTCTTGACAATTGGGAACATGTTAGAAAATGATGGAAACATAATATGAAAGAAGAAATCGATCCTAAACAGCGTATGCGACGGAATGAGCAAGTTTTGAACCGGAACTTGGAAATTTGGTTGAAAAATTGCATCTAGAATAAGAGGAAAAGGTGGAACATTTGTTCTGGAATGTTTTTTCCGGAAGAATACTTATTATCCCGGAAAGTTAAATCCGATTAATGTTGATTAATTATTCCGTAACTATAATGTGTTTTCGTTTGGGAAAGGTGCAGAAATAAGTGTCACGTACTCCAGAAAACTAAATCGGAAGCTTAATGTCTATTCTGAAAAGTTGAGAGTTTTTGCAATGTACTGGTTTGTGTAGGAATGAAGTTTTTGTTGATTTCCTTTTTTATTTGCAGTGTAATGTTTTGTGTGAGAATGGAATTTTGTTTAATTTCCTTTTTCATTTGCATATTTGTCATTCCTAAATCTCATAATCTCGTTTGCCACTTCAAGTCTGCTGCTACCCTCTTTTTGGGTAGACAAAATCGAATGAACGCATGCCGCTTGCCTCTTCTCTAACACACAAAATTCAACCGAGATGATAGAATGCTTGCAAGAAGAAAACGCAACTGCAGAATCAGGGGTGAAGAAGGAACAACGAAAAAATTATAATTAAAATAAAAAAAAAATTAAAAAGTCAATTTTGACAGGTTGCAGGAAGAAAAATAATGGGGGTGCATGAAGTAATGCCCTTTTAAGTATTTTGTTCATTTCTGTTGTGAACTTCTGATATGTAACTTTTTAATTATTTTGTAAATGAGTACGATTTATTGTTATTTTTTTAGTAATGACTCATTTGTTTATAATTTATATTAATATTAGTCTTTATATAAATTAAAATAGTTTAAGTTAGTTCTAACAGTTTTATGTCAGTCACACTTTAAAATAGAATAGATTTGATCTTAAAAAATAACCTATAAGAAATAAATAGATTAAATTTAGATCAAGTAATTGTGATATAAGCCTATTATAGTTAATTTTTTTTTTATCTATATTGGGCACCAAAAAGTGAATTATTTTCATTAAAATTAATAAATTTGAATAATAATCACCTTTTTTTATTATACCTTGTAATTTGTATTGTAACTGTTAATATATTTTTTTTATTTCTTTTTTGATTTGAGAAATGAGAATGATTGAACGTAGACTTCTTCTTCTATAATTTTTGGTTCGTAAAGAAGAATCATTACGGTTTGAAAGACTTAGTAAGGCGGAGAAAATCATGAAAAGTTTATGATATTTATGATATCTTATCATACTTAATAATGGTAATTGTCATAATGAGTTTAATGTCCTTTTATTGCATCCGTCAAATTCAAATTCACGGAAACCGACTATAGAAGCACAGACAAAATTTAGGATATTTGTGGATGTTTTCAGTCTTCAATTTCCACGAATTGGAATTTGTCTTCGAAATTTTGGTATGTTTAACTTAATTAGATTAATATTTTTTATAAATAATTTAAATAATAAAATGAAACACTTTTAACCTTTTAAAAATACTTAACCTAAGTGAGATAAAATAATTACATTTATTTATTTTTAAAATTAAAAAAAAATTATATTAAAATTTCAAATATTAACGAATTCTAATTTTACATTACAGTTTAAATAGTACAAATATACTTAAACTCAAGATAAATGAATAAAATTTCTAAAAATATGAAATACATTAAAATTGAAAAAAGTTATTTATATATTTATAAAAGAAAAAAAATTGGGAGAACGGATCATGTCCCTGTAAGTTGTGCCCCTTCCTGTAGGCAAATTTGAAAATATAATATTATTTAGCAAATCATTAATAAATTTACTTTCTTTACTTTTTAAAATTAAACGTGAAATTCATGGTTGTGTATAATATAATGTTATCTAAATTAGCACCTTAAGTAATACTAATGTAATACACACAAAACAAAAAAAATCATTTAAAAAATGATCAAAACCATTATTGATTTATATTAATTATCAATAAAATATGCAGAGTGCGGAATATCCTACGTAGAATGGTAGAATGTATTATTATATGTCGCATAATCACATATTCTAGTTGTCATATATATATATATATATATATATATATATATATATATATATATATATATAATAATATATATATTTTTTTTTTTTTTGTTTATATTTTTTTTTTTTTTTTTTATTTTTTTTTATAT